>TARA_R100001143_G_scaffold63593_1_pt1 | contig 53877 bp, 48 predicted proteins | sample TARA_R100001143 | Tara Oceans TARA_R100001143 (sample SAMEA2621300) | marine metagenome | biome: marine biome (ENVO:00000447); feature: mesopelagic zone (ENVO:00000213); material: "saline water (ENVO:00002010), including plankton (ENVO:xxxxxxxx)" | depth 800 m | reverse complement strand
ATATCGTTTCGGTTGACAAGCCGGTGACAACCCAGTTTATCCGTCAGATGGCAGAGGGGGTTTCGATTCTTGGAGTGATGACCCGTCGTTGCACGGTAGAAAAAATTAATACTTATACCATTCGGGTTGTCCTGAATCAGGGTTTGAACCGACAAATTCGGCGGGTTTGTGAGGTCTTGGGTTATGGCGTGACACGGTTAAAGCGTATCCGTGTGATGAATATCGATCTGAATGGTATTCCCCCCGGCAGCTGGCGGTTTTTGACTGATTCTGAGATCGCCTCACTATTACAGGCCGTTAAGGGGTCACGGAAGGAAGCGTCCCCGCGATCGGCCAAGAAGCGAAGTGCTTCCGGTGCACCGGGTGGATCGGGATCGCCCAGGAAAAAGCCGTCGGGTGATGCGGGTGGAGTGGATTCCCCAAAATCGGGTTCCGGGAAGTCGGATTCTGCAAAATCCACAAAAGGCAAACCGCGGAACAGCCGAAGCCGCTCAGACGCCAAAATTGCGGAAAACAAAAAGGACAAAAAGAAAGGTGTCAGGAAAGGCACCGGCAAAACAACCGGCGGCCGAAAATCCGGCACCACACGATCTGCGCCCAAGCCCGGTAGAAGCTCAAACCGGAATGATTCAAAGCCTACAAAAAAAGGCGCAAGTAAGTCAAAGCGTTCGGGATCAAGAAGCAAAAAGTGACTTGAGATCGGGTTTAGGAGATGGGTTGACCTTTTCAATCGGTGATGGTGTAATCATATATATTTTGATATTTAAGACAGGAGCGGATGATTCAGGATGATCATATCATCCACCTCATCCTGTTCTATCCTTGTTTTCTCTCCCCGCATGGACCGATGAGGAACCAGTTTAGTATCATAAAAATGCTTTAGGATCTCCAGGTGATTTTCGATATGCAGCCTGTGAAACAGCGGCAGCTTTTTCCCACACTCGATCTGCACCACAAACCAATCCAGGATTTCACAGCTCTCCCCGGTTATCCAGAAGTGGATGAGGTCTGATGGTAAACGTTGTTTGCTTCCGGGATTATGAGAGTGGTCGGACAGGAGCAGCCGGTACCGCATGGGTGTGAGGTTCCGTGAGAGTTGCACCGGCAGGAACATCGGATCGCTCACATTGTGTTCAGCCATCCATAATAGCCGAAGCAGGCACCCAAAACTTTGTCGCACGAGCCGATGGCCTTTAAAACAGCCGTACCAGTACGACTCCTCTGTCTCCTCGTGAATCCGCATGGCCAGGCGAAATTCCAAGCCTGATTTTTCATCCGGTTTGAGGTAGACAAAATAGTAGGTTTCAGGCTCCTTGTTGGCGTGGTTAAATGGCGGGCGATCCCCCCGAATCATCCGGTTCTCCAAAAGCAGCGCCTCCTGTTCGGACTCTGTCTCCACCCACACCATTTCGCTGATCCGACTGATGAGGCGCGCCACTTTTCGCGACACCTTTCCGGCAACGGCCCGCTTGTAGCTGAACAGGCGCCTCCTCAGGTTCTTCGCCTTTCCCACATAAAGCAGCTCTCCAGAGGCGTCATAAAAGCGGTACACTCCGGGCTTTTGCGGAATCGCCTCAAATCGCTCAGCACCGAGACGGTTCTCGAGCAGCGGCTGCGGTTCAAACAGGTTTGGGGTGATGGGTTTTGGGCTGTCCATGCCTGGATAATAAGAACGTCATGTGACAGCTATTTGTCATAGTATTCAAACGAAATAAAATAAATGAAGTGATGAAGATTCATAAGTCACTATTGAGGTACACATTCTGTTTGACCTCAACCGGACAAATAGTCTCTACGTATCTCCGTGCTTTTTTTGACTCCGGCAAGGCCCATCGTCAGATCAAAATCGGCGATAAAGTTGTGTAATACATCACGGACACCCTGCTCGCCGTTGGTGGCCAGTCCATATGCATAAGGCCGGCCAATCAGTACGGCATCTGCACCCAATGCAAGTGCGATGAATGCATCAGCACCACGCCGTATTCCGCTGTCAAAGAGTACGGGAATGGCACCATCCACCACCTTGACCACTTCCGGGAGCATATCCAGTGATGCCACCGAGCCGTCAACCTGCCTGCCGCCATGATTTGAGACAATAATGCCATCCATATTATATTGCATTGCCAGCCTGGCATCTTCAGGATGAAGTATTCCCTTCAGGACGATGGGCAGGTTTGTGGACTCCCTTAAAATTTTCAGGTCGTCCCAGGTCACTGAAGCATTCGTACCGATTCCGGCAAAAAGCTGAATGGCATCCATCGGGTTCTCTGCGGGGTCACTGCCAAGTATAGATTGAAACACAGGGTCGGTGAAATAATTAGCAAGTCCGTCACCATATAAAAAGGGTAGGTATGCCTGCTGAATATCACGCTCTCGCCAGGCAAGCAGGTAGGTATCCAGCGTTACAACAATCGCTCCAAAACCGGCTTTTTCTGCTCTTTCCACAAGACTTACTGCCAATTCAGTATTTTTGGGCCAATATAATTGAAACCAGTTTGGGACATCTTTTTTGATTCCGCCGATAAGCTCCATGGGTTTAGACGAAACTGTGCTGCACACCATCGGCACCCCCAAAGATGCAGCCGCTTTTGCTGTTGCCTCTTCGGCCTCCGGGTGAATGATTGATTGAACTCCAATGGGAGCCAATAGTACCGGATAAGGTAGTTTTTGCCCAAATAGGTTCACGCTCAGATCGCGGGAGGCTACATCACGAAGCATTCGCGGCAAAATCCTGTATCGTGTAAACGCATTCCTGTTATACTGCATGGTTCGCTCAGCCCCTGCCCCGCCTGCCACATAGCCATACGCTTCGGGTTTCATCATTTCTGCAGCTTTTTTCTCCAGATCATCCACAGAAACCGGATAGTCCGGTTTTTGTCCGGCCAACCTTCCGGCCATATAGATCTGAACTTGGCGGTCCATTCCAACTCCGCCGCCCGTAGACTGAAGCGTTGTATGCATTGGGGTTGGCTTTCCAGTGCCAATGCCTGATGCTCCGGCCAGAGATGCAGGAAGAGTCAGTGCAGTACCTCCGGCCCCTAACAATTTAACAAAATCACGTCTTTTCATATCGACCCCTTGTTTTGTTAAGATGAGGTGGTAATATAATCATCCGGTTTATTTCATTCTAATGTATGTAGAGTTCTGATTGGGATGCTTGATCTATAAAAAAAGATGTCCCCACTTAGATCAGTGTTACGACATTAACGGCCTGGCATTTGTACGTCGGGGCGACCATCTAAGAATATAAGCAACAAACGCTTACCCGTCCGCACGAAATGCTTGCTTGTTATACCGCATCATGTACTTATATCAAAATCAGGTTTTTCCAGTGAAAAGGAAACTTTATAAACCAAAAAGTCGATGTCATCTAAGCCGTCAAGCGCATATAATAGTTTATCATCGTTCTCATAACCAATGATTAGTGTTTTTACCTTTTCATTGTGAGCTGCAAGACGTTTTCTTACCCAACCACGATAGCGTAGCGCCTGACCAACTGCTATATCACTAATCCTACCTCTTTTTAACTCTATTACCAGCCACTCATTTTTTCGTTTATGTTTTGCAAGTAAATCTATTTCCCCGACATCGGTTCGGTACTTGAATCCGACTTCTTCTCCATCTTCTTCATATAAATTCCATTCGTTGCCTATTTCTGTTTGCTCCCAATTATCTCGAAGAAATTCGTGTAGATATTTTTCTAAGCCGAAAATTAATGGGTCTTCAACTTGTTCAGTATTTATAGCTTCATCTTTATCTGTTTCCTCATCAGTTTCATCACCGATTCTCCACCATAAGGCATCCAAAGTCCAGAGATCAATACTCAGTTGTTGACTGATGTCCAACAGGATTTTATTCACTTCTGTATATTTGGTAGCAAAATCTACACCTCTGTCGAAATCTGGCCATAAGTTCAATTCTTTGAGGGCATTTTCAGAAATTTGGTTAAGTACTCCATATTTGTTTGGATAGGCTACTAACAAAATGGGAGTTATTACTGACCTGGCAAGTCCCTTCACCATTGGATCTTTGTTTTTGGGACGAATTTTTTTCAATCTATTCTCAATTGGTATCGTCTCGTCAAGGAGTAATTTCAGGGCTTTGCGAAGTGTTTCCATGTCTTCAGTTATTAAACCGCCCTGACGGTGGATAGCCTTCCAATGCTTATTGTTTTGATATAACAAAAAGCTTTTAAACTCTTCTGCTGTTAATTGTGGAATGTGTTCAAGTGAAAAAATAGGTTGATATCTCTCTAATACCTCATTCTTTGAATCATTTATTTCTGCAATTTCCGCATCCTCTCCATAATCGAGAGATTTCAGTACTTTCTTTAATTGGTCAACAGTTTTTTGATACATTTTTTAATCTGTTTTTGGAAAAAAATATCGTCAATAGACTATGAATATCGTGCGGTATAACATCTGATTATACCCTTACCACTCCACCTATAATCAGGTTAAATTATAATCTAAATCATTCAATATCACAACGGTGAAGGGATTATGGACATATAAAACGCCCTCAAGGACAGATAATTGGATTAAATAATTACAGTAATCATACTGATAGACAATCATGGGAACTGGATGCGGATTTGTTTTTTAGTTCTTACGAAATGTTTTAAATCCCCATTTAGATAAGAAAATCAAGCATGCCATTGTCTTTGACAAGCTTAATTCCTATAGATTATATTTGATTACTTTCTTGTATTGTCCCAATTCTACCACACCAATAGCCAAATGATCAAAATTTGACCGTAATAGTATTTTTAAATATTAATCTTTCCCTAAATAAACTGAATTAATATAAACTAGAGCTTTCTGTCGATTATTATTCATTAAACTTAATCGAAATTGGCATGAAAGCATCAAGATTTAGCCAATCACAAATTATCTTTGTTCTGCAATAGACTCAATCAGATTTCTGCTTGCATCATCTCCATTAATGACAAAAATACTGGTGCAGTTGATTTGCCTCTTGATGGGTTGTATCCCTTCATTTTTCTAAAGTCCCATTTACGGTTTTTAAATTCGACTTGTACCGGCTTCTCAATTTCATACACCAGGTAACTATATGGCTGTTCTTTTCTTGGATATCCTGCCTCGATAAGTTCAGATGAACTGTATATTTTTGGACCGCCTCTTCTGAGCTGAAATATTTGATCAGTTATTAATGAATCAGGGCCACGAAGCAGCAAATAAGATACTGATACAGTTTTCCTGGTAAGTTTAACTCCGCCTCTACCTGTGCCATACCTTACATTATAGAGACCCTTATCAAGAATCCAGTTTAGTTGATGAATATCATTATAATATCCAGCAACCACATAAACCTCATCCGGTATAAGTTTTTTGTCATTTAAAAATTCAGGTATTTCTTTCTCAAATGTATAGGGAATTTCCTGCTCATGAATTTCATATCTGCTGAATGAAAATTTCTCCATCTGCGAAGTTCGGTTCTTAAAATGCTTAATAACATCTTTGAGAAACAAACTTAATGCTGAACTGCCGTCATCATCACGATTTGGCTTCATTGTAAAAGCTCCGAGACCTGGGATTATTTCATGATATCCCCTCCATTCTTTCACTCCGTCACCACCGGGATATAAAATGTAAGCACCAGCTGTTCTTCTGATTGAATCACGGTATGAATGCATTTTTAAAAGATCAGCCCGGGTATATCTTCCTGCATTTTGCTCATCTTTTTCCTGATTTAAAAACTCTTCTCTTTTGTCCTCATCATGTTCTGCTTCTTCACGGCCAAATAAACTTGATAGATTTTCAACTTTATATTTTGCATCAAAATGTAAATGAACAATTAATTCCTCCTTTTCAGCCTTTCTTTCATTAATTCCAAATGGCCAGATCGTTAGTGTGTAATCAGGGCGCATCGAGCGAGTCCAGCTACCTCCTGACGGATATGTATTATCTCCGCTAAATGTTCTGTTAAAAGAAAACTTTATATGGAATCTCCGGTTATCTGTCTCAAAAACTCCTTCAATAGGCAAATGTTTCCCTTGCTTAAGTTTAAGTCCCAGCTTGTCGTCTGTTTCTTCAATGAGCTTTTCTGGTGTCAGTGCCTTTACTTTGAATAGATACTCAAGGAGATCCAGCAGCTTGAAAAACAGCCAGTACTCATAAAGTGCAGCTACATCTCTTTTTCCTCCTGAATACACATCCTCACCGCCCGTCCAGGTTAATCGTGCTGCCAGACTAATCATCAGCCAAACCCGAAGCACTTCTCTGTATCCCTCTTTCCGCTGCAGAATCGGACTGTTAAGAGGCAATGTAGCCGGACGGCTGATCTTATAAAAGATGGAGTGGTTTAAGGTTTCTTCCAGCTCTGCTTCTAAAAACTTCGCCTCTTTATGCAGTCTGCTATTTTTGCCGGAAGCTGTTTTGAAATCCCCGCACAAGGTTTTAAACGTTTCCAGTGCATATTTAATGAATCTGTTTTCCGGTGTGTCAACCGAATCAATTTTACCGCGTGTGATTACTTTTTCGGGAACTGATATCATCTGATTCCGAAGCGGATGATTTTCCGGCAGTGGTATTCTATTTGGCGACCCGACTAACTGTCGCACAACATTCCTGTTCATTCTTCTTACAGAGCGGATATCCCGGTTTTCTTCAGTCTGCACCCAGGCCGTTACCGGATTGGTTGTAATCCGGTGAACTGATGTCCAGAAATTTTCGGAATCTAAAACAGACTTTAAAAAAGCAAATCGCTGATATAACGTTTTCGGATCGTTGTCATGGTCAACATCAAAAGGCTGATTAGCCGGAGAGGTGTACTGCATCAGCAGATCAGTACATTTTTCCGTGATCTCCTCCAACATAAACCGGTACTCTGATCGATAATCTGTTTTTCGGGACTGTACCTCCAACTCTACTGTACCACATTTCTCATTTTTGTCATTAAGTACATCAAACTCCAGAGTACCTACAAAAATATTTGGCGATAGCCGGCCTGAAGATGAATTTATATTTGAAGGACTGATTATGCCCTGTTTATCTTTGGCAAGCGAATAACCCAGGTTTATTTGATATTCGTACTGATAACCCTCAAGTAGCTGAAGTGGTGCTTCCAGGTTTTCAGAAGCTTCTGCTTCGTCAATTTTTTGAATTGAGCCGGGCACATCGGCTACAATGTAAAGTTCGGCGGTTTCACCACTGCTTATTTCAATTTCTATTTTTTCAGAGGTACTCATTTCTAAGCTTCAGCAAAACTAGTGAATCCATTTTCGACAAGCCCTTTATGCATGCGAACTATTTTTTCGAATGAGATTGGATATCGAGCTTTATCAATAACTATCGATTCATGTTTTTTGAAAAGATTCTCACACTCACCTGCTGTTCCAGAATAGCACAAATCACCAAGCTTAAACAGTACTTTCTCCAGTTTCCGACGCGAACCGTGAAGTTTCGGCAGTAGTTTTTGAGCCACAGCAGCATCCATAATATTGTTAAACTCCCAATCCATAGCCAGCTGTTCAAAAATGGCTGCAAACCGGTTGATTTCATAAGCGGTGCGATAGCCGAATTCTGCTCCCATGGTATTTAGCTCCTTAAAAAATTGCAGTAACTCTTTGTTTAAGTCTTCTTTCTTAGAAAAAATACCCGCTTTATTAGCAGTAATTCTAACAAAATCTTCAGCCATAGAAGCTCCCTGCCCCCGAAGTAACTCTAAATCAACATCTTCGGGATTTTCTAAAAACTGTTTTAGCTCTATTTGACTCACCCTAAACTCAATGACATTCGCACGATCCAGAACTTTTGGACTGAACATGTAGGTGGTTTCATCGATATTTACAGTACCTATTATAAAAAGATTTTCGGGAATTTTTATAGTAGACTGAACGCCATTCCATAAATCACCTTCATCACCGGAGTGCAATTTAATTTCTTCTTTTGATTCAATCGCACTCAAGAAATCAGCAAAGTACCGCTCTACATGGCTGAGGTTCATTTCATCCAGAATTAAAAAATATGGTTTGTTTGGATCGTCTTCGGCCTGGAGAATTAACTGCAGGACTCCCGATTCTGGTAATACATAGTCCTTGGGTTCTAGAGCATTAGGGTATCCAAATAAAGGTTCACGGTTGGTCCAGTCGGCACCAACAGAAACTAAATTGATCTGATTTTTATCTTCACAGATCCACTTTGCAAAAGCTTGAGCAAGTTTTGTTTTGCCGGAGCCTGAAAGTCCGGTAAGGATTAAGAAGGGCTTGGTAGCTAATGAAATTGCGAACCTTGTTGTGAGGTTTTTGTCATAGATTAAACTCGAATTTTTTAAGCTAGATTTAAGTAGGCCTAAGTTAAATGGAGTTTCAATTGGCCCAGGTTCTCGACCACTTATAATTTTCTTATAAAAATTTGTTAGTTGATATAAATCTTCATCAATTGAGTAATAATCAATTGATTTATCTAAGTCATAAAATTTAAATACAAAAGAAGAACCATAACGCTCTGGTTTTCCAAGGTCATTTTCTTGAAAATAATCTGCTATTGTAACCGGATTGTCTAAATCCCAATTTATGGGAGGTTCATTTTCCTCACTTACACCGTAGGCAAGTATGAGTAAATTTCTTTCTTTATAAAGTAAATAAACTGGATATATACCATTATTTGTTGACTGAGAATCATCTAAAAAAGAAATCCAAGGAATTCTAGCTGCGTTTCCTTTTCCAAAACTGACCCTTACATTGAGTCCATTATATTCATCATCAAAATGGGCATATCTTAAATCATCAGTTTTCGATTGCTTAAGAAACTGCTTTAGAGTATCTAGGAAAGGTTCTGCTTTCATATTGGTATTATTCCCTTGTTGAGTGGTTCTATATAGAATATCCTGAGCAAGAATATTGAAATTATTATCAATAAAGCAATCCGCTGTTAATGTATCTCTAGATGATTTAAGTAGCTCTTTATCTTTTGAAATATAATCATCAATAAACTCATCAATTAATTCTAAATAGTGAATATATCTTTTACCAGTTTTCTGTCTTTCAACATTTATTAAATCAGTGTAATCTGAGTAAAGAGTAAATTTATAGAAGGTATATTTGTTCGGATAACGAAAAGTTAAATAAGCAGCAATTGTTCGTTCATCTTGAAAAGCTCCCTTCTTTGGATGGTACTCTCTTACAATTTCTTCTGATCTTTTCCCAAAGTCTTTAATACGTTTTTCTAATGATATTTTTTCATCAAATAGCAATTTAAATAATGAACGAGCATCTTCACTATATTCTTTGGAAAATTTGATGAATGTTTTACTTCTAAAATCGATCAAATTTTCAAAATTGATGGATTGAATCATGGATGCAAAATCATCGGCCTCTATGTCCCAATTTCGTTCAAATTCCTTAATCAACTTCCATTTATAAAGTTCTGGCTGATTCTGATCTCTTTGAATTAAATCCTTGTATTTTTCAATTAATTGCTTTTGAACAGAGCCTTCAATTGCTTTATTTATCACACTAAATCCTAGCTCATTTAAAATCGAAAATGCTTTATCTGTATTATTATTGAAATCACTTAATGTTAAAGCTTCTCCACCAGCAATTTTATTTGATTCAGATAAGACTAAAATTGGAGGATAGTTAGAACCTTCATAAACCAAATCATAAGTAGTAGATTCTCGTCCATACCTTTTATCAGGATTGTCCTTGATTTCCGAAATCGCTTGAATGACTATTTCTCTATTTAAATCTTTTATTTCATTCATAATGCCATTCTAATATTTATTCATTTCTATAAACTCTCCTATGAAATCCCCAATCTGCTCAAATTCTTCATCAAATTTTAAAACAATCTGAGATGTAACATGGTCAACCCAATCCTTAATTTCATTCTGATCATTGTACGAATCTAAAAATTTCAATAAAGGATTATCTATCGTAAAATCCTCATTGAAAAAGTGATAGATGTCTGACTTAAATTCATCCCGGTAATTCTCCGGGGATTTGGCAAGATAAGTATCCAGTATTTTAATCTTTTCGGGCAGGATCATGATGCAATTACAATAAGTTTGTTCCGATCATCTGTTTGCAAAGTTTCATTATCCAAGAATATATAACAACCACCCAACAAGGCATACTTATAAGTCGTATCCTTGCTCTCTTTCGATAGTATCGCGGTAAGTATGCGGGTATCCAATAGTGAATTGGGTAAATGAGCAGATAAATTTCCGTAGTCCTCTGAATGAACAGGTTCAACCTGTTACCCCTCAAATAACGAAGTTCCTCCCTATTTTCAAAAGGAAAGAGGTATAAGGGTCAAAGTTCATTCTGATCGATGATGAACCGGATCAACCACTTGTGAATACATGGTTTCACCTTCTGGATTCCTACCTGACATCATTTTAAAGACATTGCCAAATCATTTTACTATTTTCATTTTCCTACAAAACCAAAAACACTTGCTCATGAACGCTCCATTTATTCAAAAACTGTCCATCCTGATCACCTCGCTCTTTTTATTGACCGCCCTTCCGGCTTTTGCTCAAACCACACTTCAGGATATTCCTCCAAGCCACAAAGATCTGCAATTGGAACCGGAACGAACGGTAGAGCTGAATGTTTCCGAAGGGACCTGGATGTCACTGGATGTTCACCCATCAGGCGAGAAGTTTGTTTTTGAGTTTATGGGGAATCTGTTTGAACTCCCCATCACCGGCGGAGAGGCCACACAACTGACTCACGGCATGGCCTTTGACGCCCAGCCCAGCTACAATCCCGACGGTGATAAGGTGGTCTTTATTTCGGACAGAGACGGGGGCGAAAATGTCTGGGTTCTGGATCTGGAAACACTGGAGGCTGAAAAGCGAACATCAGGCAAAAATTACCGGATGCAGTCTCCAATCTACACCCCGGATGGGAAGTATATTATCGCCGCCCGGGCCAACCTGAGGGGCGGGGTTCATAAGCTCTGGATGTATCATGTGGATGGCGGAAGCGGAACGGAATTCATGGATACTCCGGATAACCTGAAAACGATTGAACCTACTTTCGGAAGCAATGATCGTTTTTTATGGTTCTCTCAACGAACGAGCGACTGGAACTACAACGCCATCTTTCCGCAGTATCAGATTGCAAAGGTGGATCTGGAAACGGGCGAGCGCCACACGCAAACCGCCCGGTTGGGTTCTGCCTTCCGGCCAACTCTCTCTTCCGATGGCAAGTGGCTGGTGTACGGAACACGGCATGAGCAGGAGACCGGTCTGCGAATCAGAGATCTGGCCAGCGGCGATGAGCGCTGGCTTGCATACCCGGTGCAGCGGGATGATCAGGAGTCGCGCGCGACACGGGATGTGCTGCCTTCAATGAGCTTTACTCCCGACAATAGCGCCATCATCCTCACTTATGGCGGTAAATTCTGGCATTTGCCGATTGCAGACGGTTCAGAAGCAACAGAAATACCTTTTGAAATCAATACGGAGGTTGAACTGGGTCCGCGGCTCGATTTCAACTATCCAATCAGTGACGATCTGCAGTTTATCGCGCGTCAAATCCGGGATGGCGTTCCCTCACCGGACGGATCAAAACTGGCTTTTACAATGTTGAACGACCTCTTTGTGATGGATCTGCCAAATGGCACCCCGCAAAAACTGACCGAACTGGAAATGGTGGAAGCATTCCCAACTTGGTCACCGGATGGTGCCTGGATTGCCTTCGCAACCTGGAATCCCGAGGAGGGTGGCCACATTTATCGGAAACGAGTGGATGGCCGGCGAAGCGCAGAACGGCTCACACGTGTTCCCGGAATCTATCAGGATCTGGCCTGGTCGAAAACCCAGAATCGAATCGTGGGCGTTCGGGGTGATAAACGAAATTATTATGAAGCACCCGGGCCTTTTGTGCCGTTTGCAGCCGATGAATTTTTCTGGATTCCGGCTGAGGGAGGGGATCTTAATATCATCGCATCCACCAACGGCCGACATACCCCGCACTTCGTAAAAAATGACGATCGTATTTATTTGAATGAATCTGAAAAGGGTCTCATATCTATCCGATATGATGGAACCGACGAAAAACAGCATCTGATGGTAACCGGCAGCACCGTCCCCGGTTCAGACAGCCCAACCCGGGCATCCACCATCCTGAAAGCACCGGAAGGGGATCAGGCATTGGCACAAATCGGCAGTGATATTTACTCCGTCACGATACCCCGCGCGGGCGAGGCGCAAACGATCAATGTGGGCAACCCATCGAGCGCAGCTTTTCCTGTTATGAAGCTGACCGATATCGGCGGACAATTTCCGGCATGGAGCTGGGATGGACGAACCATTCACTGGTCAATCGGTAACGGATTTTTCTCTTATAATTTAGATGATGCTCTCGAGCGAAAACGGGAGCAGGAAGCGTACGCGGCAGAGCATGAGGAAGAGGATGAAAATGGAGATGAACCCGAGGAATCTGACGAAAACGGGGAGGAGGAGGAATTAGAGGAAGAAGTTGAAGACCCAAATAAACCTGAAGACTACAAACCAACTGAGCTAACTATTGAAATTAGCGTAGACAGGGATATTCCGGAGGGGGTTCTGGTCCTTCGCGGTGCGACCGTCATCACGATGAACGGTTATGAGATTATTGAAAATGCAGACATAGTAATCCAAAACAATCGTATCCACGCGGTGGGTGCAAGCGGCTCTGTGGATGTACCGTCCGGCGCAGAAATCCGGAATGTTTCCGGCAAGACCATAGTGCCCGGTTTTGTGGATACACACGCTCATGTGAGGCCTTTCCGCAACCTGCATCAGCCTCAGATATGGTCGTTTATGGCCAACCTGGCTTACGGGGTTACTACACTTAGAGATCCTCAAACCGGAACAACCGACCTGCTGACCTATGCCGATCAGGTTACGACCGGAGCCATCATCGGCCCCCGAATTTATCAAACCGGTCCGGGTGTATTCTGGAATGAGCAGATCAGTGATTTGGATCACGCCAGGGATGTACTGATGCGCTACAGCAAGTATTATGATACCAAGACGATCAAGATGTATGTTGCCGGAAATCGTGAAATGCGTCAGTGGATCCTTCAGGCCGCAAAAGAGCAGGAGCTGATGCCCACAACCGAGGGCTCACTCGATATGAAACTGAATTTGAATATGCTCATTGATGGCTATCCCGGCCAGGAGCACAACTATCCGATCTCTCCGATCTATGAAGACGTTGTGAAAGTAACGGCTGAGTCAAAAATGGCCTATACTCCCACGTTACTGGTGACATATGGCGGTCCATGGGCAGAGAATTATTTCTACATGACCGAAAATGCGGTGAATGATCCCAAGCTGAAATATTTTACGCCACGTCGCGACTTGGATGGAAAAGCACTCCGAAGAGGTGCGGGCTGGTTTCATGAAGATGAGTATGTGATGGACCGTCAATCAAGAATTGTGAATCAGATTTATGATGCAGGGGGTATCAACGGCGTTGGCAGCCATGGTCAGCTGCAGGGACTTGGATTTCATTGGGAACTTTGGGCGATGGCCTGGGATGACATGGATCCGCATAAAGCACTCCGTATTGCGACCATTCAGGGAGCGGAAGCTCTGGGTCTGGACGGGGATGTGGGATCCATTGAAGAGGGCAAACTTGCGGATCTGCTGATACTGGATCGCAATCCATTGGAGAATATTCACAACACAAACTCCATCCTGGAAGTGATGATCAATGGACGGCTGCATGATGGGAATACTCTGAATCAAATCTGGCCTCTGAACCGGCCTACAGGCAGATTGTGGTTTCAGGAAGATGAGCCTATGGGATTGCCCGGTTTGGGGAATTATTGATTAGAAGAAATTTAACTGATGTTCGTGATTCTCGGAACGATAATTAGCTTTGGTCGGAGATACCACTAATTAATGGATATTTTTTGTAAGGAAAATTAAATAATGGGTCTTACTTAATAGAAAAGGTTCACAAAACGAAATTAAGAGTGTATTTGGCTGATTCATACCGGTGCACTTGATGAATCTCAATATCAGTAAATTATTCTTTGATTAAGTAAGTTATGTGTATAAATTATACAATGTATACACATAAACAAACTTACTATGAGAACTAATATTGTTATTGATGACGATTTAATGGAAGAAGCTTTGAAAGTCAGCCAATTAAAAACAAAGAAGGATGCGGTTGAGGAAGGATTACGCCTGTTAGTGCAGCGTAAAAAGCAGGAAAAGATCAAAAATTTGAAGGGAAAACTTCAATGGCGTGGAGATCTGGAACAAATGAGAACCGATAATAAATGATTCTTGTCGACACCACTGTGTGGATTGATTATTTCAACGGGGTACAAACATGGCAAGTTGACGCCCTTGATTCCTTCCTTTCTGAAGAATTGGTTTTGATCGGAGATATTATTCTCGCCGAAATTCTACAAGGTTTTGATAAAAACTTAGACTACAAAAAAGCTAAAGAAGCATTAGAACCTTTTGAATGCATAAATCTTGGGGGAAAGAAGTTAGCGATTAAAACAGCCTCAAATTTTCGTTTTTTAAGGTCAAAGGGTGTCACGATTCGTAAAACGGTAGACATGCTCATAGGTACATGGTGCATCGAATCTAAGGTTGACTTATTACACAACGACAAGGATTTTGATCGAATTGCACTTCATTTACCACTAAAGGTAATCAGCAACTGAAGCATTAATTACTCCCGCCCACCACAGGATCCAAATAAGACCTCAGCCTCTTCGTCCAAAGAGCATACCCCGCCGGGGAGAGGTGGAGGCGATCGCCTACAAAAAGCTCATCGATCGGCATTCCATCTTCGCCAAGGAAGAGATCTTCAGTGGGAATAAAGATCACATTATCAAGCTCATCGGCCAGAGCGGCGAGCTCATGGTTGGCCGCTCGACTCTGATCCCAAACACGCCACCGGCTGTAGGTTGGCGTCACCGCCAGGATAAAGATGGGCGCATCCGCGTTGTAGGTGCGCACTTTTTCTGTGATAAATTCCTCAAACAGTTCACGAACCTCTTGGGGTGAATTATCAACCCGGTTTGGATCACCCACAATATCATTCGCCACAAAAATGACCATTGCACTGAATTTATGGCCGGATATGTATCGGTCGGCATGATTCAGCAGATCGGTCATGCGTGAACCGCCAAATCCTCTCTGAATCACCGGATAGGGATGCATATCCTCTTCAAGAGTCTCCCACAATCGGATACTGGAACTGCCTGTAAAAAAGATCGATTCAGGCGGATAGTCATTCGTGCGGTCTAACTCTTCAAACCGCTGCATCTCCTGCTCCCACGGATCATCCGACTGCTGCGCCACAACCGGCATCGCGATGATTAAAAGGAGTGTGATGAATAATAGACGACGGAAGGCTGAAAGTGTATTCATAGGTTTAATAGTTTTCTAAATTGACTTGTTCAGTTTTCTATATGGCTCTTGACTCTCAAACAGTTAGATTTATTATTAGTTACCCGTCTATTTGCAAGTTAACAAAAGAGGAATGTTTTACTTCAACAGCTTTTCTGGAGGGATAACAACAACAAGATCATCATCCGGTTTGAAATCACGTACGTTTCTTGTCACAATTTTTTTACAGCCTGCCTGTGCAGCAGCATAATACAGAATTGCGTCTTCAGGATCGTCCCACCGGGCATTTAAAGCCTTTCGAATGATATTGCCATCAACCGGAATTACATCAAGGATAGTGATTAACTCTTGTAGAATATTATTCGTCATCACCGATGAAGTTGTTCTTCTTATCAGATACGCTAGAGTATCAACAGATGAAGCGGATATACAACCGTGAATCTGTCCCGTTTCTGCCATCCTGAGCGCCGGACCTGAATTAGCAATATGCGGTTCTCTGTTTTCCAACACATCTAAAATCACATTCACATCAAACAGCACTTTTTCAGGCATGCTTTTCCCTCAATGCTTTTTCCAGTCTCTCATCATCAGATAGTTCAGGATCATCCTGTGAAACAGCTCCGGTTAGTCTGGATAATACCGAACCGGCTGGGGGTGACCACACCTGATCACGGGTTTCTTGTATCAGATAGTTTTCCACGATTTCAGAAACCGAGAGATCTTTTGACTTTGCAAATCTTTTAGCACTCTCAATAACTTCATCATCAATAACTAAAGTGAGCTTCTTCTTCATCGATATATTGTTACACGTGTTATTTTTATTTCACACGTATATTATTAAAGAACACAGTTAAAAGCAATTTTGTGTGACCTTAATAGAATTCTCATTTGCAAGTTCGATATTTCGAAAGTTTAGATTTACTATATCAGGACTCTTAATCTCATGCTTTATAAAAATTTATCAGTCGATTTAGAATATTGCACTAATTAGCTAAGTTAGCTAAGTTACTCCTAACTCAAAACTAAGAACTCAACACTCAAAACTCTAACACCCTCATGGAAATCATCAACATGCATCAAGCCAAATCAGAACTATCTCGACTGGTTCGAGATGTATTGGACGGTAAACGTGTTCGAATTGCCCGACGCGGACATCCCGTAGTGGAACTGCATCCGATTAAGGAAGATTCTACCCTTCGTGTACCGGGTTTATTAAAAGGAAAAATTCAAATCTCAGATGATTTTGATGAAACCCCTGACGAGGTGAATGAACTTTTTGAGGGAGACATTGATAGCGCACTGAATTCTCAAACAGATCCTCTATCCAAATCGAAAACAGAGCAATCGTCCAAGCCAAATTAAATCAAACATGAACTACCTGATCGATACTCATGTTCTGCTCTGGTGGCTAACCGATGACAAAAGACTCAACGAAAAAGCGCGAAATATACTTACAGAAAAGCCGGTTTGGTGCAGTGTTGTTACTCCCTGGGAAATTGCAATCAAAGAAAAGCTTGGCAAAATTTGTCTTCCCGACTCGTTTGATGAGGTACTCAAAGGCGCCGGATTTATTTGGCTGGACCTAACTTTTAAACACATTCAAGAGCTCCGGCAGCTTCCCTTATTACATAAAGACCCCTTCGACAGGTTGTTGATTGCACAGGCACTTCATGAAGAACTAACCCTCATCACCTCTGATCAACAGATTCAGGACTATAACGTACCGATTCTTCGTCCGCATTGTTGAGAAATCAGCTAAACATCGAGTTTATCATCCCATTCAGGGTGGCACTTGGCCGCATCGCTTTTTCTGTTTTATCAGGATCGGGATGGTAATAACCTCCAATATCCTGGGGTTCCTGCTGCGCATCGATCAGTTCACGGTGAATGGTCTCTTCATTTTCCCTGAGTGCTGAAGCGATCTCCTCAAACAGCTTTTTCAGCTCAGTGTCATCATTCTGTGCTGCCAGTTCCTCAGCCCAGTACAAAGCCAGATAAAAATGGGATCCCCGGTTGTCGATCTGCCCAACTTTCCGGGCCGGAGACTTGCCGTTGTTGAGAACGCTTTCGGTAGCCCGGTCGAGCGCTTCCCCCAGTAACTTTGCTTTGGAATTGGAATAAGCCTTTGCCAGATGCTCAAAACTCACAGCCAGGGCAAGAAATTCCCCAAGTGAATCCCATCTGAGGTATCCGACTTCCAGAAACTGCTGCACATGTTTTGGCGCAGACCCGCCTGCGCCGGTTTCAAACAGTCCGCCCCCGTTCATCAGCGGAACAATGGATAACATTTTTGCGGATGTGCCCAGCTCCAGAATCGGAAAAAGATCTGTGAGATAATCGCGCAGCACATTGCCCGTTACTGAAATGGTATCTACTCCATTTTTAGCCCGCAGAAGGGAGAAATTTGTCGCTTCAACCGGATCCATAATCTCAATCTGAAGCCCCTCAGTGTCGTGATCTTTCAGATAGTTTTTCACTTTCTTAATCAGCTCTGCGTCATGTTCACGCTCACTGTTCAGCCAAAAGATTGCCGGAGTTTGAGAATCACGCGCACGGGTTACGGCCAGTTTTACCCAGTCGCGAATGGCATCATCTTTTACCTGACACATCCTGAAGATGTCCCCTTCCTCTACCTGTTGTTCCATCAGTGCGGTTCCGGCAGCATCCACCACACGCACCACCCCGGATCCATCCAGCTGAAAGGTCTTGTCGTGAGAACCGTACTCTTCGGCTTTTTTCGCCATTAGGCCGACATTGGGGATAGTTCCCATCGTGCTCGGATCAAACGCGCCGTGTTTCTTGCAAAAATCAATGGTTGCCTGATAGACCCCTGAATAGGATCGATCCGGTATCACCGCCTTGGCATCCTCTGTTTCCCCCTGTGCATTCCACATCTTGCCAGATTCACGAATCATCGCCGGCATGGAAGCATCTATAATCACATCAGAAGGCACATGGAGATTGGTGATCCCCTTGTCTGAGTTTACCATCGCCAGTCCGGGCCTCTTTTCATACACCTTCTTGATCGCTGCTTCAATTTCATCTTGTTTGGGATGGCCCTCAATTTTGGCATAGAGATCCCCCAGTCCGTTCGTGGTATCAACTCCGAGCTCTTCGAGCACATCGCCATAAGCATCAAATACATCCTTGTAAAAAACATCCACAGCGGCTCCAAAAATAATCGGGTCGGACACCTTCATCATAGTCGCTTTCATGTGCAGGGAGAAAAGTACATCCTTCTTGCGAGCGTCCTCTACCTGTTCCGCAAAAAAGTCTTTTAGTTTGGACATGCTCATCACCGCGCTGTCTGCCACTTCCCCATCCTGCAGTGCAATTCCCTGCTTTAGGGTGGTTTTGGTGCCATCCGCAGATTCAAAAATAATGTCGGCCTTGGTCGCTTTATCGATGGTAACCGACTTCTCACTTCCAAAAAAATCACCCTCGCTCATACTGGCAACGTGAGATTTGGAACTGGCCGACCATTCGCCCATTCGGTGTGGGTTTTTTTTAACATAATTTTTTACCGAGCGCGGCGCCCTGCGATCTGAATTCCCCTCTCTGAGAACCGGGTTCACCGCCGATCCCAGTACTTTTGAATATCGTTCTTTGATTTTTTTCTCCTCTTCACTCTCCGGTGATGCCGGATAATCCGGGACCTTGTACCCCTGCGACTGCAACTCCTTAATCGCGGCTGTAAGCTGTGGTATAGACGCAGATATATTTGGCAGTTTGATAATATTGGCTTCCGGTGTTTTGGCAAGATCACCCAGTTCTGCCAGATGATCGCCCATTTGCTGCTCCTCAGTCAGAAAATCGGGAAACTGTGACAAGATTCGGCCGGCCAGGGAGATATCTCTTGTTTCAATGTCGACCCCTGCGGCTGTGGCAAATTTCTGGATAATTGGCAGCAGGGAGTGGGTGGCCAGCATCGGCGCTTCATCGGTGATGGTATAGATAATTTTGGGTGTGTGACTCATGATTTTTTAACTTCGTTTTTCTGTTTCGGGAAACTTCAGGAGCTTCTATTATATGTCAGACAGGTAAAATAAGAAATTCGATGAGACCTACCTACTTGAAGTGAATAGACCCGAAATCTTGACCTTCCTTAGCCTTCGGGACAAGGTATTCTATATTCCAATGATTCTTTTCAATAAAGAATTAGCTGTAATTAATTATGATTGCAATTAGTATTGACTTCATAACTATAAGGTGGTTATATTTAAGTCTGATTTCTTTTAATGGAAATGAGTTTGGTCCGGTAGTTCAGTTGGTTAGAACGCCTGCCTGTCACGCAGGAGGTCGAGGGTTCGAGTCCCTTCCGGATCGCATTAAAAAGCTGCCCATTCGTTGATTGGGTGGCTTTTTTTGTTTTGAAAGGCTGTGAAGTAGCTCTGATCGTTGATGTTGCGGAGCAGTGCTCCGCGGGTTCGAGTCCCCTCTCTCCACACAACAAACCCAAATGGGGAACCTGCCCGGATTAACTACACACTCTCCAGCCTTGATTTCGACGAATATCCAAGAGAATGGGCGGTATGTGAAAAGCGCAAATTAGCACCGGCCATACATTCAGTACTGAGGCTGCCCTTGTTGGACCATTTAATTTGTGCTTTTCACATACTGCCCATGAACGCCCGATAGCGAATTTCGTTACTTCATTCAAGATCTTCGGGAAAATGCGGCACGCCTAATATCGCTAACTTTTGCATCAAACCTTCCCCTCAAAACCTTTGGCGGAGTCGGGGAAAAAACAAGAGCCCCGGGTTCAACCGAAGCTCTTTTGGGATGGTGATGGGATGTATAAAAGTTCTTACAACAACTCCTGAATCGCGGAAACAAGCGTTTCGCTTCCAGGCTCTACATTACTCTTAAACCTTCTCACAAGATTTCCGTTCCGATCAATCAGAAATTTTTCAAAATTCCAGGATATCTCCCCCGTAAAATCAGGATTCTCCAAATTCGTCAGATAATCAAACAGCGGATGCTGATCATCCCCTTTCACGGATACTTTTGAAAATAGCGGGAAGGTAACGCCATAATTCAACTGACAAAAAGTAGCAATCTCTTCATCCGATCCGGGCTCCTGTCCGCCAAAATTATTCGCCGGAAATCCCAAAACCTTAAATCCCTGATCCGAATAGGTTTCAAATATCTCCTGCAATCCCTCATATTGTCCTGTATATCCACACTCCGACGCCGTATTTACGACCAATATGACATCCCCGGAGTATTCCTCCAGTGAAACTGATTCCCCATCAATGGAATCTAATTCATACTGATAGATGTTATCCGTGCGTTCACTGTCTGTGACCATCATAAATGAAATCAGTGTTATTAATAGTACTATTGCTTTCATATCGTTATCCAATTAGTTTAATTAAAGAATTCTTTTTTTCACCATATCATTCCAACGATGAAACTACTTTACAATTATACGCCTTTTATTGCACTCTTTGTACTCCTTCTTCTGTTGCTTCCATCCACCGCATCCGCTCAAATGTTCTCTATTCAGGAAGCGGAGCAAGAACAAGAGCAAAGATTTGGCACTACAACTGTCTTCGGAATCAGCTTGGAAGCGGCAGATTTTGAGTATTCGGGCGACTCACCGCTAAGTATTCAGCGGCTCAATTTTAACGACCACCTGGTACGGCTTCGTTTAAATAGCCCCGGACTCGAAATCAGTTTTGGATTGGGCGGGTCGTTTACCGGAATGGAAGATCACTCTTATCTGAATGTAACCGGAAGAATTTTTAATAATCTAAACATCATTCGAAGGGAAACTTTTTTACTGGCTATCCCGATTCAGCTTTCATCAGACCTTAAAAGAGTCCGGCTCAACGATCAGGACAACGAATTCCAGCAAAGTTCACTCATCTTTGGCTCCGGAATTTCATCCCACTTGAAACTGTCTGAGAAACTGAGCTTTAAAGTGCACGCAACCCCAAATTACGGGTTCAGTTTTTCACAGGGAAATTTTTTCGGCGGGAACTTGTTCCGTTTTGATGGGCGTTCAACGCTTTTTGTTTATGATCTTTTTGGCAGCCGTGCGTTAGCCATAAGCTATGATTTTGACTACAGAAGTTACAATATCGATGGAGATCTCTTCGATTATGATTATACTTCACACTCAATAACACTTGGAATCGGTTTTTAGAATGAAAATAGAAAAACTCCTGCTCGAACTTGAATCCATCTGCGAAAAGGCCGGATACACCATCCGAAAGGAGAGGGGATCTTTTCGGGGTGATCAATGTATTTTTGAGGGAGATAATCTGGTAGTCATCAATAAAAATCGTCCGGCGGAAACACAAGCCGCTATCCTGGCAAAAGTGATCCGACGATTTAATCCGGAAGATCTTTTCATCAAGCCGGCTGTACGAAAAGAGCTTGAGGATATTTGGGTACGATTAGACCGATTTGATGACGTAGAAGAGCAATTGGAAAACAACTCTTGATATGAAATGCACATTTCTTGGAACCGGCACATCCATGGGGGTTCCGGTTGCAGGCGGTTTTGGAAGAGAGAGGATCAATCAAGATCCGCGCAATCAGCGTTACCGCTGTTCAGCCTGGGTGAGATCCAAAGAGGCCTCTATCCTGATCGATGCAGGCCCTGAATTCCGGCTGCAATCCATTCGCTCCAATATCCGCCATATCGACCTGGTCCTGATCACCCACGAACACATGGATCACATGGCCGGACTCGACGACCTGCGCTCCTACAACTACGCTCAAAATGGCCCCATTCCTCTCTATTCAACAAAAAAAGGGATCGATTCTATCCGATCCCGGTTCGATTATATGTTTGGTGAAAACAGATATCCCGGATCTACAGACCTCGTATTAAACGAAATGACGGGTCCCATGACATTTCGCGATATTGATATCACTCCACTTCACTATAATCATGGAGCCATCGATGTGATGGGTTTTCGGCTGAATGATTTTTCCTATATGACCGATGTAAAACAGATTCCGGAGAGGACCAAGGAGCTCGTAAAAGGAAGCAAGGTGATGGTATTAAGCGGTTTGCGATGGAGCCCGCCCCATGCAACACATCTGATTATCCCCGAAGCGGTAGAAATTGCCCGGGAACTGGACATTCCCATGACCTATCTGATTCACATGAACTCATATGTGGATCATGAATCCAGTAATAAAAAATTACCTTCAAATGTTCAGCTTGCCTACGATCAGCTGGAGATCGAAATTTAAACCGGCAAGAGACCCTCAAACCGTGTCCTTTTAGATACTTATTCCGGTACACGATTGATCATTTTGTGAGTCAAAACACCTCCAAAGTGCCCTTTTTAGCAAGTTTTCAATTGATCCGTAAGATCTCAAATCAATGACTCAAAACTCCTTTTCCCGGACCTCTCTTAATCATTTTTATCAGTATAACATCAACTATAAATACTCCCTTATATCAGAATCATTTTTGATCATTTCATAAACATCTTTCACTTTCTGTGCCTCGTCCAGATTGATCACCATAATAGAATCCTCTGTCTCAACGACTGCAATATTATCAACGCCCACCAATGCAATTATTTTATTACTATCTGAATGGATCAAACTGTTAGATGTGTTATGGAACAGGGCATTTGCATTCCCTTTTGCATTTTGATTCTCATCTTTTTCAGACAGTTTATGAACCGCTTTCCAGCTGCCCACATCATTCCATTCAAAACTTCCGGGGACTACGTGAACATTTTCAGCCTTTTCCATGATACCGTAATCCACCGAGATAGAGGGACAGGCTTTATAAAATTTATCAATATCTTTGGTGGTTGCCTCACTATAAATCAAATCATTCATGTAACCAAATATTTCTGGCATGTGATTTTTAAAGGCGTCAACTATTGTACGCACTTTCCATATAAAAATGCCCCCATTCCAAAAATATTCCCCTGATTCCAAGAATTTCTCCGCTCTTCCTAGGTTCGGCTTTTCCTCAAATTTCAAGACGGGATAGACTACTTCACCACCTACATTTACGGGTTCATCTCCTCTATGTATATACCCGTAACCTGTTTCCGGCCGATCCGGCTGAATACCGATTGTAACCAATGAATCATATTTTTCTGCCACTGATACAGCTGTTTTTAACGTTTTAACGAAGGCTTCCGGCTTTCCAATTTCATGATCGGCCGGCAGCACAATCATCACTGCATCAGGATCTTTTTTATAGAGCAGCGCTGCCGCAGCGGCCACACAGGGTGCTGTATTTCGCGCCACCTTTTCACCAATGATGTGGTCTTTGGCCAGTTTTGGGACTTGATTTGCAACGATTTTCAGATAGTCTTCATTGGTGATTACCAATACGTTTTCAGGATCAATGAATCCCTTTAGGCGCCCGATTGTTTTTTGAAGCATTGTCTCATTCCCAAAAAGAGATAAAAATTGCTTCGGCCTCGATTTTCGGCTTTTAGGCCAAAATCTTGTTCCGGTCCCCCCCGCCATAATTACTGCGTAATTCATAAATAATCGTTTGATTTAATAGGTATCCCCGAAAGGTAATCAAAACCTAATCAAACTGAAACGTAGCCGGCCTTTGTAAGCGTGATACTAAATGTGGATCCCAACTCCGGTTTGCTCTCAATCATTAGTTTTTCCCCATGGGCTTCGATGATATGCTTTACGATGGCAAGCCCAAGGCCGGTTCCCCCTTTCTCTCTTGATCGGGATTTATCAACCCTGAAAAAACGCTCTGTTACCCGATCCAGATCATCCGGATCGATCCCGATCCCATTATCTCTCACAAAAAGAATCACTTTACCCTCTTTTGCGGCACTGTCATCCGTTCCGATCTCCACATGTCCGCCGGGCCGGTTATATTTCATGCCGTTTTCGATCAGGTTTATTAATACCTGCTTGATCTGATTCCGGTCTACACGAACCTGCAGGTTTTTACTGAAATCCTTGAGCCGGATCTCAATCTCCTCTTTTTGTGCCTTGTACTGCAGGCTCTCCATCACATCCAGTACAATATCTCTCAAATAGACATCCGACATGCTCGACTTGAGTTCCCCGGTTTCAAGCTTTGATATTTCCATCAAGTCATTTGTGAGATAAATTAGGCGATTCACATTTCGCATCGCCTTTTTAAGAAAAACTTCATTCACTTCATCATCATGCAATGCACCATTTAGTAGGGTTTCTACAAATCCCTGTATGGCAAAAATAGGGGTCTTCAGTTCATGGGATATATCCCCGATAAATTCTTTCCGATAGTTTTCAATTTTGTTGAGACGGTTCAGCTCCCTGTGAATCGCATGGTTTGCACTGATCGTCTCTTTTATTAACTGATCCAGCTCATCCTTAACTTCACTTTTTGCCGTGTATGGATTCTTAAATTTCTTTTCTGAAAAATTTTCGACGATGTGGCTCAGCCCAACTATCCTCTTTTTGTACATTCTGTATGACAATGTATAAATAACCGCAAAGCTGAATATGAGCGTGACGATGCCGCCAAACCAGATTGCATTCAACCTTCCCTCTGTAGCGAAGTATAGGCCAATGATCATCGCCAGCGTAATCAGAAGTGATGCCGGCAGAGCGATTCTGAATGATATGGAAGAGTAGATTTTAATTGAGAAAAAATTAAAGCTTATTCTTTAAATCTGTAACCAACACCTTTAATTGTCTCAATATAGTGATCTCCAAGTTTTTCTCTGATTTTTCTTACGTGAACATCAACGGTTCGATCCACTACATAGATGTTATCTCCCCAAACTTTATTTAATAGAGTTTGCCGATCCCTGACTTTCCCCCTTTTTCTCGCTAAATAATAGAGAAGCTCAAACTCTTTTCTGGGCAACTGAAACTCCTCCTCACCGCGCGTTACTACATATCTGTCTTTATCAATTTCCAGATCATGAACCGTGAGTACCTGAACTTGCTGTTCATTTTCATCAATTCGCCGCAATACCGCTTTGATTCTGGAGATCAATTTGGTTGTACTGATCGGTTTTGTAATAAAATCGTCAGCCCCTTTGTTTAGCCCTTCAACTTCCGTCTTTTCATCGCTTCGGGCTGTCAGAAATATGATCGGAATATGCTTGAGATTGGGGTCTTTTCTCATCAACTCACAAACCTCAAGGCCATCCATGTTTGGCATCATTATATCCAGAAGTACCAAATTAGGATTCTCTTGCTTGGCAAGCTCAATTCCGGTCTCGCCATTTTCTGCTTTTACGACGTCATATCCCTCTTTTCTCAGATTGTACTCTATCAGATCGAGCAGATCCTGCTCGTCATCAACAACCAAAATCTTTTTTTTAGCCAAAACTGTTTGTTTATTTTCGATTTAACAGGATTATGCCAATCCTTAATCATGCTTGCTTTCTGTAGAAAGGTAATGATTGCATGTTAAGCCAATGTTATCATTTCAGTTCTGCAAGTGCCTGTTTCACAATGTCTGAGATGGATGCATCCGGGTCTTTACCGGTAATTTGATTCACAACCCTGCCGGAATCTCTCTTACTGAACCCAAGGGCTTCCAATGCCGATGCGGCCTCTTCTCTTTTGCTTCTGCTTTGTGAACTTCCCGTGACCACGGATGGCTGTGTTTCATCAAAAAGTTTATCCTTTAGTTCCAGTACCATTCGTTCTGCCGTTTTCTTGCCAATCCCTGAGATCGATGACAATGATGAGGTATCCTGCATTACAATCGCTTCCATCAGCACATTCGCCGGCAATCCGGATAAAATAGTCAGGGCCAGTTTGGGCCCAATTCCTTTTACGGTGATCAGCCGCTCAAACAAATTTTTCTCTTTCCCACTTACAAAACCGAACAGCCGCTGATCATTATCGGTGATATGGTGATAGATCAGCAGTTTTAGCTCACTCTCTGCAGCCGGTAATTTATCCAGTGTCTGTGCAGAAATCTCCACTTCATAACCCACGCCTCCAACATCGATCACACAACGATCCTGTCCCTTCCAGGCTAATTCCCCTTTTAAATATGATATCATGCTCATGGTTGCCCTGCTTTCATTTTAATTTTTTTCCCGACAATTATAATCCCCCTTTTACCCGATCCGGATTCTCTTGTATAAACTGCGCCCAGCTCGATTTACTGTTGTTTTGATGTGTTTTTTTGATTGTTTTCGGCTGACCCGGGGTAGAGTGTGTGATATGACACCAGGCGACTGCCAGTGCATCCGTTGCATCCTGCGATAGTTTCCCTTCCGGCATCTTCATCATCTTATCAAGCATAAATGCCACCTGCTGTTTGCCGGCATTTCCGTTTCCGGTAATCGCTTTCTTGACCACTTTTGGATAGTATTCAGATGCTGTAAGTCCCTCGTTGGTGATGGCTAAAATGGCAGCCGCCTGTGCTCTCCCCAATTTTAACATCGCCAATGGGTCAATGCCATAAATGGGTGTTTCAATAGCACACTCATCCGGCCGGTGATGGCGGATCAGGCGGGTAATCTCATCAAATATAAATTGCAGCCTTTCGGTGTGATCCTCCATGTGGTCCATGCGAAGCACATCACAGACATCCACCCGGTAGGCAGTGTTCTCCTGAACAAGAATTGCATAACCGGTGGCTCTTGACCCGGGGTCGATTCCTAATATTTTTTTAACCATATCCGGATCCGTTTAAAAATTAAACTCTTTACTAATTCTGACGAAATTAAAAGGATCATTCTGTTCCGGTAACATCGTAGCCGGCCACTGCCGCCCTACTCCTCTTTATCGCCGTAAAGTTTGTTCAGCCCTTCAATCATCTCTTCTGAAATGCCGGACGTTACAAATCCACCGTCATGATATAAGTTTTGCATCGTCACTTTTCGGGTAAGATCGGAGAAAAGAGTGACACAATAGTCAGCACATTCATCCGCAGATGGATTTCCAAGCGGAGCGATCATATCTGCAAAAGTGTACATACCGTCAAATCCTTTGATGCCTGTGCCGGCAGATGTTTTTGTAGGCGCCTGGGATACCGTATTTACACGAATGCCCCGTTTTGCAAGACGGCTTCCATAATTTCTGGCGATGCTCTCGAGCAATGCTTTCGCATCATTCATGTCTGAATACTTTGAAAAGATACGCTGTGCTCCGATATAGGTAAGGGCTACAACACTTCCTCCGTCGTTCAAAATTTCCGCTTTTTCTGCATGATTCAAAACCCTGTGCAGCGATATCGCTGATATATCCAATGTCTGATTCAGCCATGCGTAGTTGAGGTCGTTGTAATCTTTCTTCTTACGGATATTGGGTGACATTCCAATGGCATGAAGAATAAAGTCTACACTTCCCAAAGCCTCTTTTGTTTGAGCCATGAGTTTCTCAACATCCTCATCATTACTTACATCACATGGGAAGATGGGGGCTCCCGTCTCTTCGGATAGGGCATTTAGCGCACCCAGTCGCAAGGCGATAGGTGCATTCGAAAGCACAAAGTCGGCTCCTTCCCGTTTACAGGCTAATGCAATTCTCCAGGCAATACTTCGATCATCCAGTGCCCCAAAAATGATTCCCTTTTTCCCTTTTAGTAAACCGTACCCTTTCTCTTCAGACATAATTAAGTTCGTTTAGTTGTTATCAATAGACTCTGCCTGAAAATAACACCTTCAACGGTTAAAGTGAAAAGCGAAGAGAAAGTAGCTGAAGTTTTTCACTTTATAATCCGGAATAGAGATCCATCAGCCACTGCCACCATACCCAATCTCCGGCAAAATGCATCATAATGCGACCTGTTGAGAAACTATTTCCTTGTCCCTTTGCAAGATTCATCTTGAGATCCTGAAATAAATTCAGGATGACGGGTTGAATGAGTGATGTGTCGTAGGGTTTTTCGTAGAGAGTTGATTTGCCTTAATGAACACCCCCCTGCACCCTAACCTGCCTGCTCTACGAAGCCTCGGCGAAGTTGAGCACCCTGCCCCTTATTTAATCCTGAAAAGCCGATTGATATTAAATCCGAACCGATATCCCCCGTCAAAGAAATCACCATTATTACTTGAAACTAAATAAGACTCATTCAGTGCTCTGGACGTAGTAAAGAACATCTGAAAAACATGTCCACCCGTCTCGATATCAATACCGATACCGATGTTGTGATCCAGATTTTCAGCATCGGTTAACGGCGGGATATATTGAAATGTAACAGCTGTTCTGGGAGCAACTTTATATCGCCCTCCAACTCCTACACTGTAATAGGTATTTACAGCAGGATCGGCAACACTCAGCTCAAAGCCTACCCGGTTGAAATGGGTGATCATGGGTACGATCTGAAGACTTAGATCATCACTCATTTTTCTCGCAATCGGAGTGGCCAGATTGAAATTGAGCCGATCCGAAAAAGTATAATCGACATTCAGAAAACCATAACTCCCGGTTGTTATTCCTATTGAAGGTATAACGGTGACCGACACCGGACTCCCGCCACTCTGCATCTGTCGCACCAAAGAATATCGGGATGATATGTCGTACACCTTATCCATGCTCGATCGTCCAAATCCAACCGAAAACTCATCCCCAAAACCATACTCAAAACTAAACCGTACATTGGCGCCCTGATCAATACCCCAGAGTTCACTCACTCCGCCGCTTACTTCCCCAAATGTGTGCATAATAGAGTAGTGCAACTCGCCTTTTGATAGCGGTTCTACTGTATAGAGGTTTATATTTCTGGGAGCCATAAAAATAAGCTCTTCCGGCTGATCCGTCACAACCCGCTCTCTTTCCAGCTGGGCCATCAGGAGGTTCGGAAAAATCATTAAAAATAGGAGTGTAAATAGTGTTCGTTGCGTTTTTTTCATGACTTTGCCTGATTAATTATCTGTTTTAACAAGTTGAATTGAAATATTGACTGTTTGCTCTTCAGCCAATTCATAAAAGAGTACTCCCGGCCTGTCAATATTATAATCTGCCAACAGCACCGTCCACCCGGCTTCTAATTGAAGTGACTCTCCATCCGGCTCAAGAGTCCCCGTTACTTCTATTTCTCTTTCCACTCCGTGGATTTTAAACATGCCTCTCACCCTTGCTTCCTGTTTTTCTTGAAGATTCGGGTCAAACTCTGAAATCAATTCTCCGGTAAACTCAGCGAATGGAAATTTATCCGTCTCCAGATAGCTATTCCTCATATCTCTGTCGCGCCGCTGAATACCTGTCTCCAATGTATTCAAATCAACATAAAAATCAACCATGTTTGTGTCCAGGTTGATCAGGCCGGTCAGGTTTTCGCTCACCCCTTTAAATTCTAAAAGGGGAGCTGTTGAGATAAACTCCACATAACCGTCATCCGCCATATATTTTTGTGCTGTTGCCCGCTCCGTGATAAATGAACCGGCTGCGAATATCAGTGTTGTAAATAACAATATTGATTTTTTCATAATGGCTGGTCTTGATTCTATTATTTAGTGATCGTCACGGTATTGTTCTCAATGACTACTGTAAATTCGGCAAGATCTCTTGTTGCGGGCCCCCTCACTACTTCTCCGCTCGTGTTAAATCGTGACCCATGGCAGGTACACTCAAATAGTGAATTGCTAAACCTCCAATCTCTAAAGCATTGTTGGTGCGTGCAAACACTTGTGAATGCCCTTATGACATTGTCTCCTACATTCACGACAAGTGTTCGTGCATCATCAACGAGTAACCATCCCCCTTCAGATCGTAATCCCGATACGGAATCATCATTCAGATCAATTTCAATTTTGTTTCCATTATTTGAAATGGTGATTGCGTCACTGCCCGGCCTCATGGATGGTTCACTGCTTATTGCATCCATTGAACTATCACTGCATCCAACGAACCCAATCCCCAGAGTTGCAAAAAGGGCTGTTGAGCCTGCCGTTTTTAAAAATTGTTTCCTTGAATATGGATTTATATCAACTTCTTTTTTCACTGAATGCCCCTTTTAAGTGTTATTATGTTCGTACTAATTTTCGTGTCTGATTAACTATACGTAACTAAACTGCGTTCAGATGGTTGTAACCATTTTGTAAAATTTCAGATTTACCCAGGAAACGGAACACTTTCTTAACGGTTATACAACGCCATATCTTATTAAAAATGATCCTCAGTTTAATTTCAGGTTGTTCGCTAAGAGTTTGATTTTGTTCATATGCACCGGCTTAACGGCTTTTGATAAATTATTTCATCTTTTTTTGTCTTAAATCGTTTTTTGAGATATGTTTTAGATATTAAGAAACGTGCAGCACCATCCGTCCTGCCTTCACTTACGTATATACTATCAGACAGTGATATTTTATTGGATACTTTATTTACTGGGATTCGCTCTCTATTCTGAAGATGAGGAGAGAGAGTGGATGTACCGCATCCAAAAAGGGGATGTGGAGGCGATGCGGAAGCTCTATGCCAAGTACAAGAATTTGCTGTTTGGTATGATTTTGTCTGTATTAAAAAACAGGGAAGAAGCTGAAGATTGCCTGCAAGAAGTATTTACACAGGCTTGGGAAAAAGCCGATAAATTTGATGCTGGCAGAGGGAATGTATATAGTTTTTTAGTGACGATGACTCGCAATAAAGCGATCGATCGAACCCGTTCCAGGGCTTTTAAAGATGCCGGGAAGGAAGATCACATCATCAATGACTTTACATTAACTCCTGTTAGTGACGGAAATAACCCTCATGAAAATCTTGAATTATCCGAGCGTGCGTCCATTCTTCGTGACGCGCTGCAGAGGTTGGATAAGAAAGAAAGAGAGGTATTGTACGTTTCATATTTTAAGGGACTCAGTCAGTCAGAAATATCCGATACAATGGATATCCCGCTTGGAACGGTTAAGTACCGTATGCGTCAAGGGATGATTAAATTAAAGGAGATGTTGGTTACTGAGGAATTATAATGAATAAAGAAAAAGAACATAACGATTTTGAAGCGCTTTGCGCGGGGTACGTTCTCGACGCCCTCTCGGATGAGGAGGTAAAAGAGTTTGAGAATATGCTCAAAAATGCTTCGCCGGAGCAGAGAGATCTTTTGGCGAAGATGGAAAGGGTGCGTGATGAGTTTCCACTCATGACGGAGCCTGTTGCCCCTTCTGCAAGTGTTGAGGAAAAATTATTCGCAGATTTAGCTTCCAGGAAAAAACCCTTAGGAAGCACTCAGGGCTCCGATGACAAAGTGGCCGGACGAATTATTCCATTATGGGCCTATAAAGCGGCAGCTGCTCTCTTTTTAATTGGCTCGCTTACACTTGCCTGGATGAATGCAGATCTAACCGATCGGGTTTCTGAACAGGAAGCTGTAATCACAGAACTTCAGAGTGAAATGGAAAGGCAAGATCGTCTGCTTGATGTTCTGGCTGCCAGGGAAGTGAAACTGGTGATGATGGGTGGACTCGATCCAAGTCCGGATGGTTATGGAAAAATATTATGGGATCCTGAAAATCGTCAGGCCGTACTGCAACTCGCCAATCTCCCGGCTCCGGATGAGAATAGAGATTACCAGCTTTGGTTAATCAAGGACGGAGAAAATCCAATCAGCGCCGGTGTATTTAATTTTGATCAATCTGCAAATGATCTCTTTTTCCAGGTAGAGAATCTGGAAGAACCGTCACCGGTATCCAACGCCTTTGCGGTCACACTTGAGCCCAAAGGCGGAGTGCCACAGCCGACCGGCGACATGTTCCTGCTTGGACAGTAACCGCCAAAACCATCCTAATCCAATGGTAAGTATACCCTCTTTCCGTTCAGGTCGTAATCGATTGTGATATCTTCGTAGCTGTATTGTCCCTTCAGATCAATGGTTGAAGTGCCAAGAGATCCTGTAGCCTGAAACCGCCGGCCATTGTTTTCAATATCGATCTCAAATGCTCCTCCGTTCACTACAAATTCTCCACTGGGAACAACATATCCGAATACCTTACAATCCTCTGAATAAGTGCAATCCGGATACACCCGCTTCCCAAACTCCCCTGTATCTGCACCCTGAACTCCATATAGCTGAATACGCTCCCGGTTATCGTGATCCAGCCTTGCGATTATGGAAAAAGAGATGTATTCCAGTAAAGAATCCTGATCTGCCGAACAGCGGGTACATGGATCTTCCACAGTTGTTCTGGGGCCATATAAATAATAAATCCCGGATACCGTATCCTCAATTTCAGGTTCATCGGAATCCACACAACCCCATACCAGGGGCATTAATAATAACAGTGGAAACAGGTTTTTAATATTATTCATAGCTTCGTTTCATTGCATGTACTCAATTTTCTCTCCGACAAGTTCATACTCCGCCTTATTCCCTCTATATAAAAATTCACCTTGAAGCTCTATAGTGTTATAAGAAATGTTACCGTTCGCGATAAAGCGGCCACTGGGCCGAGTATAGTTTATCTCAAAGATTTCATTTGATAAGGATCCATATACCCTATTATAATCAGAATCGTTATACGAAACGATTCCACCTATATAACTATTATTATGTCTTCCACTATAGATTCTTCTCTCCCCTTCATCCGCACCGGGCAGACCAAAAAAGTGCAGTGTATCGGTCATATCCTCCATGTATTTAACTGTGACTACAGAAGCAAAATAGACCGTATCGATAACCGTGTAGTCTGAACCGAGCCAACCGCCGGTTGATATGATCTTCGATCCATGCACATAATAATGCCCGGTAAAAGGATGGTTTTCCATGGGTGGAGATGTGCCGGCTAACAAGGCAAATAGCCCTATTAAAACAACGATAGGAATCGTTTTATATAAAGATGTGAGCTTTGAGTGATCCATATCATTCAGATTATGGCCTGTAAACATACAGATGATTTATAAATAACGTCTCTCTTTATATAGAATACATCAAACGCCCTTTTGTTACAAAAAAATTTGTGATTTGATGTCTTAGGGCAACAAAATTACTCATTCAAACCGTCATCATGAATTTATTTCAGGATCTCATGGTTTAAGGTTCATGGGTTCGGGTGTGCTTAGGTACAGAGATGCAGGATATGATCGTTTACAGATCTACAGACTTAGCTGAGGAGGGCAGGAATTGGTTGAAGGTGCACAATTGGGAGTATGAAGGATAAAAATAAAAAGCCGGGCATATCATACCCGGCTTTTTTTATGAAAGCACTATTTTATATAAGCACTATGAGTGTACTATCTCGCTGTCTTACCTAAGATCAAATAGGTCGTCAGGTCTGTCGTGCTAATCTCTTGCGTGGGATCATGCACCACAAAGAATCCTTCATAGTCGTTGATCAATTCACGATAGGTAATCTCCTCTGTTTCGTTGGAAGAGGAGGCTGTCCCGCCGTTACCCGCAATCGCTCCTGCAAAAACATCCCCATTCGGAGTCTCATTGTATGGCGTTCCGTTTGGAGTTGTATTCGGATCGGCTGCATCATGTGAATGCACCGGATAATCAACACCGTCTATTGTGTTATTAAGGGTGACTGTTATTTTAGCACGGCCATCAATCAGCTCTTCTACCAGCATTGTCGCTGATAATGTTCTTTCATGATCACCTTCGTAGGCAGTATCCTCATCATCCAGCAATTGCCCTTCATTAAAGCTATACTCAAATGTTTGAGCGCTTAAATTCGGCTCACCGGCTTCCAGATCCGCAGCAAATGTGCCCAGTACCAGATAGGTCGTCAGGTCTGTCGTACTGATATCCTGTGTCGGATCATGCACGACAAAAAATGCTTGATACTCCTCTGTCAATTCCACAAATGAGATCGGCGATTCGTTTGAAGCACTGACTGATTCACCGTTCCCTGTAATAGCGCCCGCAAATACATCTCCGTTTGGCGTTTCATTGTAGGGTGTACCATTTGGTGTTGTCGCCGGATCGGCTGCATCATGTGAATGTACCGCATAGTCTAACCCGTCAATTGTATTATTCAGGGTAACGGTGACCGTTGATTCCCCGGTTCCTTTCTCTTCAATCGTCAGGGTAGCGGATAGATTTCTTGGATGGTCACCGTCATAGGCTGTTTCACTGTTTCCCAGTGCCTGCCCTTCGTTAAAAGCGTATTCATAGGTTGCAGATCGCAAACTTGATTCACCGGCTTCCAGATCCTGGCCAAATACACCCAGGACCAGATAGGTTGATAGATCCACGGTACTGATATCCTGTGTCGGATCATGCACTACGAAAAACCCTTCATATTGATTTACAAGCTGAGCGTATGCAATTTCAGTATTGTTTGTGCTGCTTACCGTGCCGCCATTACCGGAAATTGCCCCTGCAAAAACGCCACTATTGGGTGTTTCGTTATAGGGAGTTCCGTTTGGAGTGCTGGCCGGGTCGGCTGCATCATGCACATGAACCGGATAATTTTCGCCTTCAATCGTATTCATTAGTGTGATGGTAACGGCTGCGTTTCCGTTGTCCATCTCCTCGATGCTAAGTTCAGCAGAGAGATTTCTTTCGTGCTCTCCGCGATATGCGGTGCTAACCTCTCCTAATAACTGCCCTTCATTAAAAGCATAATTGAATGTTGCGGATTCTAATTCATCCATCCCGCTCATCATGTCAGAATCATCACTGCATGCTGTAAGGGATAGTGTAAAAGATAGGGTCAGTAGTAATAACCACTTTGTAAAATTTTTCATTGAATTCATTGGTTTGATATTTATTTAACTGTTTAATAGTGAATAGTTTTCAGATCAGCATTGATCTGCTATCACTGCTTTCTCACCCGACAGTACGAAGTAACATTTGAATTGGATTGGATTGCCCCGGAAGAAATTTTTCAAATGTTGATTCAGATATGTACCCATCCGATCAACCATGCCTTGCGTATTGTCAACCAGAAGCAACAAACATTTAAATACATTTATCAGACACATAAAAAATTTGACGCACTATGCATAAATCAACACTTCAAAAACTATCAACCCTAATTGCAATCATCCTTACTCTTTTCATGTTTATATCCTGTACCAGTACAAACACCGGCGCAATGGATGATGAAGATGAATTATTGAGCGGTACCGTTGTTCTGGAGAATAATGGGGCACAATCGTATACGGTATCCCGCATCGACGGAGACGGTATTTCTGCTGAAACAGGAACGGCAAATCCATCCATTACATTAACGGCAGGCGGCAGATATACCTTTGTTAATCAGGCTGGCGCGAGTAGCCACCCTCTGGATTTTAGAAATGGGGATCGTGAAAAACTATTTGGACAGAGCAACGCTGCCGGACAGTTTGACAGTGATAGCGACGTAAATGTTGTCGAAAATGGAGATTCGATCACTTTTACGCTCACTGAATCCCTCGCAGCATCTCTTGCCGACTATATCTGCTCTTTCCACCCCGGAATGAATGGGAATTTGGTACTGTCACAATAAAATAATTACCGAGCCTGAAAAAGATCTATAATCAATAGTATTCTTTTCAGCTTTTAGCACATCTGAATTTGTTATCAAAAACCGTCCCCCGGAGCTGAATTTCCGGCTTATCCGGGAGGCGGTTGATGACAGTAAATAAATTATCCACATTGATGTTGATAATTCCTTGGAATAGCCGTAATTTTTGAGACTCTGCATTATTTTATTATTAGTAACCGATTACCGACTGTGTAATGTTTGAAGATTTGTCTTCCAAAATAGAATCAGCCGTACAGTCCCTAAAGGGACAGTCACGAATAACCGATGTGAACATCGCTGAAACCGTGCGTGAAATACGCAGGGCCCTTCTGGATGCGGATGTTAACCTCGAAGTTGCCCGCCAGTTTACCAACGATATTAAAGAACGGGTAATGGGTTCTGATGTTCTGACCAGTGTAAATCCGGGTCAGCAGTTTACAAAAATTGTCTATGATGAGATGGTTAAGATGCTGGGCGAAGAACGCACCGATCTTGCTGTTTCAAATATTCCACCGACTGTAATTTTAATTGCAGGACTCCAGGGTTCGGGTAAAACAACGTTCGCGGCAAAACTTGCCCGCTATCTGAAAAAAGAGAATAACCGCAATCCGATCATTGCGGCGGCAGATGTATACCGGCCGGCAGCGGTTAATCAGTTAAAAACTCTCGCTGCAGAAATTAACGTTCCTGTTTATTCTATCGAGCAGAAAGATCCTGTTCGTGTGGCAAAAGAAGCGGTTGCCATGGCAAAAAGCCTGGCTCTGGACACCGTTATCATCGATACGGCCGGACGCATGCACGTCGATGAAAAAATGATGGCTGAAGTTGCAGAGATTAAAAAAGCGGTCAGCCCAAATGAAATTTTATTTGTTGTAGATGCCATGACCGGCCAGGATGCCGTCAATACCGCAAAGGCATTTAATGATACCATCAATTTTGATGGAGTGGTTCTGACTAAGATGGACGGGGATACCAGGGGCGGTGCGGCACTGTCGATCCGAAATGTGGTTCAGAAACCGATTAAATTTATGAGTACCGGTGAAAAACTGGATGCTCTTTCACCTTTTTATCCGGACAGGCTTGCACAGCGTATTCTTGGAATGGGTGATGTGGTTTCTCTGGTGGAGAAAGCACAATCTGAGTTTGATGAAAAACAGGCAGAAGCCCTTCAGAAAAAAATCCGTTCTGATAAATTCGATCTGGTAGATTTTTACGAGCAAATTCAGAAGATTAAAAAAATGGGCAGTATCTCTGATCTGGTTGGCATGATTCCCGGCGCCAATAAAGCTGTTAAAGATGCCGACCTGAGTGAAGATACATTCAAGCCGATCGAAGCAATCATTAACTCCATGACCCCGGAAGAGCGTGAAAACCCCGATCTTCTGAATGGAGCTCGGCGACGGAGAATTGCAAAAGGTTCCGGAACCACTGTTCGTGAAATCAACGAATTGATCAAGCAGTTTGATCAGATGAAAAAGATGATGAAGACCATGAGTAAAATGGGGAAAATGGGCCGCGCGATGGAAGGATTAAAAAACCTGCCCCTCGGCCGATAACCCTATTTATTAAAGAATGAAACCGAAGTACAAATTTATACAAAACATAAACATACAGGTACAAGCCATTGATTAAGTTACGTTTACAAAGAAAAGGAAGAAAAAAGCGACCCTTTTATCACATTGTGGTTGCAGACAGCCGTTCACCACGCGATGGACGGATCATCGAGCGTCTCGGACGTTTTGATAATGTAAGTGAAAATCAGGAACTCACTTATGATGAAGAAAGAATAATCCACTGGTTAAAAATTGGTGCACAACCCAGTGATACGGTTCGAAGTATTCTGAAGAAGGAAGGAATCCTCTACAAAATGCACCTCGAGCGTTGGGGAAAATCAGAAGAAGAGATTCAAGCTGCCCTCGATGAGTGGAGAGCTGCCCGTGAAGCAAAAACGGATGATAAAGAGCTGAATAAAAGAGAGCAGCAAAGAGCTCAGCTAAAAGCCGAAGAGCAAGAATTTAAAAAACAGCTGGAAGAAAAAGCTGCCGCCGCCGCAAAAGCCCTCGAGAAGAAAAAAGAAGCTGAAGCGAAAGCTGAGGCCGGGGAAGAATCGGATGAGGATGCAGAGGCTGTAGAAGCAACTGGTGAAGAAACTGCTGAAGTAGAAGCTGAAGCGAAGGAAGAAGAAACGGATGAGGCAGAACAGCCTGAAGCTGAAGAAAAAACAGAGGCAACTGCCGAGACGGAAGAAGTAGAAGCCAAAGCAGAAACGGATGAAGCCGCTGAAACAGCTGAGGCTAAAGAAGAAGCCCAGCCGGAAGCAAAGGCTGAGGAAAAAGAAGCTGTTGAAGCCGAGAAGCCTGTAGCAGAAGAAAAAGAGGAGGCTCCAGAAGAGCCCAAAGCTGAAGCAAAAGCGGATGAAGAAGACGCCAAAGCCGGACAAGTTTCTACAGACATGAACGCAACGGAAGCGATCGACCACATTAAAAACAGTTCAGTAGATGAACTGGAAGGGTTTGTTCCCAAAGATGAAGAGCGTGTAACCGTTCAGCGTGCCTGGGAAAGCAAACAAGAAGAATAAATAATAGCAGCCCGGTAATGGTAAACAATACTCATAACCGGTTTGTTGAAATTGGCCGTATTGGCAGGCCCCGCGGACTCGATGGTGTTGTCCGCTTTATGCCAAATGATATTTTTTTGGAAGGTTTGTTTGATCAAACAGATCTCTTGTATATAAGAGACTCCCGATCAGACTTGGTTCCCGTGCGGATTCAAAATCTGCATATCGAATCAAAAAGAAACCAACAATCGTTCTTTGTAAAATTTGATATGATTACCGACCGTGCGAGTGCTGAAGAGGCTCAAAACAGACTTCTCTTTATTGATAGCAGATATCTCAATGACCTTCAGCCGGCAATCGAAACAGATGACTCTGTTATCGGATATACAATTCGATATCTGGATGATGATTTCGGAGTGGTCCTGGATATAATGGATAATCCCGCTCACCCTATTCTTGAAGTGAAGGTTGATGCCGGGACAATGTTAATTCCGTTGGTTGATGAGTACATCGAACTGACAGATCATGATCAACATGTTCTGGTTTGTAAAAATCTCGATCAGCTTCTGGAGGATTAGGTTAAATGCTTAGAATTGATATTCTATCGGCAGTACCGGATTTGCTGGAAAGTCCGCTTAACCACAGTATTGTTGGGCGGGCCCAAAACAAGGCTCTCGTTAAAGTGTATATTCATGACCTTCGGGACTATTCAACCGATAAACACCGGAAAATAGATGACTATCCGTATGGCGGTGGATCCGGAATGGTTTTATCACCACAACCCATTTTTGATTGTATTGATAAGCTGACTTCTGAAAGAGATTATGATGAAATCATCTTTACATCTCCCGATGGTGAACGATTTGAACAGAATCACGCAAATCGATTATCCATACAGAAGAATCTGATTTTTCTTTGCGGTCACTATAAAGGGGTTGATCAAAGGGTCAGAGATGAGTTGATAACCAAAGAGTTTTCGATTGGCGACGTAGTCCTTTCCGGCGGTGAACTTCCGGTGTTGATGATGGCAGATGCGATCATCCGGCTAATTCCCGGTGTATTGGGAGATGCGGAAAGCGCACTATCCGATTCGTTTCAGGACGATCTTCTGGACGCGCCGGTGTATACCAGGCCTCCGGAATTCAGAGGATTAAAAGTACCGGAGATTTTATTGTCAGGTGATCATAAAAAAATTAAAGAATGGCGCTCATCAATATCTGAAGAGCGCACAAAACTGAGAAGACCCGATTTATATAAAAATTTTAATAAGAATAACTAAAGCCCAGTAACGAGGACACTAATAACATGGATAAATTAAAACTAATTGAACAGACCGTTGTACATGACGATCTCCCGGAATTTACAGCCGGAGACACCGTAAATGTCCATTATCGCGTTCGTGAAGGGGAAAAAGAGCGTATTCAGCAATATCAAGGTGTTGTTATAAATGAGCGCGGAAGTGGCGCAAACAAAACTTTTATTGTTAGAAAAATGTCCGGAAGTGTGGGCGTTGAACGTATCTTTCCACTCTACTCACCATTTATCGCAAAAATTGAAGTTAAAAAACGCGGTAAAGTAAGGCGTTCAAAACTTTTCTATCTGCGCGAAAGACGAGGAAAATCTGCACGTATTCAGGATAAAGAGGTTTCTAATAAGGATAATACAACAAAAAAAGAGTCGTAATATTCTCTTCGGGCGATGTTTATAACCATCGCCTGCTTTATCTTAAATAACAATTCTGATCCGGATCCTTTCAATATTTCATTGATTGGCCTGTTGTCATAGAGCCATAATCGGTCGGTTTAACCCCGGCCAATGGTTTTATTTGATAGCTCAGTATTGCTCAACTAAATGATTGAACCGCTCTTTCAGCCGTTTATTAAATAAAATTCATCAGATATGAATATCATCCTATTTGGTCCGCCGGGAGCCGGTAAGGGTACTCAAGCAGATAAATTGATTACTCATTATCAATTACCTCATCTATCAACAGGAAATATTTTCAGGGAGAATATCAAAAATAAAACCCCTTTGGGAAAAAAGGTGACATCCATCCTCGATTCCGGTCAGCTTGTTCCGGATGAAACAGTGATTGAGCTGGTCCTGGATGAATTACAAAAAAAACGTTATTCAAAAGGAGTGATCCTGGATGGATTCCCAAGAACGGTTAGCCAGGCCGAAGCGCTGGATAATTTCTTTAGAAGTAGTGGAGAAAAAGTAGATGCTTTTATCACCCTAACCGTCCCGGAAGATGAGCTGATAAACCGCATTTTAAGCCGGGGAGAAGGCCGCTCTGATGATACTCCGGAAAAGATTAAGACCCGCTTAAAGGTATATCGGGAAGAGACCGAGCCGGTTTTAAACCACTATCAGAAACAAGGGATTGTAAATGAAATTGATGGTGTCGGCAGCGTGGATGAGATCTTTGAACGAATTGTTAATTCACTATCCTGACCGCCTCATCACATCCAGTATCGCAGGCGTCACATCCTGTATACTGCGAACCGATTGAAAGTCATGTGCCTGACCCATTACAAACAGGGGCACCGGGTTTCGGGTGTGAGTCTTTACGGTTAGATCTTCTAAATTTCCATGATCACTGGTAATCACTAAAGTATCCTCCCTGCTTAACCCCTGCATGATTCCCCATATAAATTGATCCAAAACCGATAGAACCTGATCCGCCATCTCTCTGCTCTGCTCATGGCCCGCTTTATCCGTTAAATAGTACTCATACAGAACCAAGTCATGCTTTTCTAAAGATTGCAGCACTCTCCCGGATGCTTCTTCGGGCTTAATCTCCGGAACATCCAGGTTCAATCTGGATCTCCATACCGATTGAGTTATTTCAGCGGTAATTGCATTCCCCTCTATTACATCCTTAAGCCTGTTTAATCTCAATCCGGCTGATTTAGTCATTAGAGTGGTACAGCTCCATCGATCTCTTTTTGTTGATTTTTTAAAAAATATATCGGGATACGCATTTATAAAATGAGGATTTTTTCCAAGTTCTATCGCTTTGTGAAACAGACTCTTTTCTTTTAAAAGAGGCTTTATCCCGGAGTGCGGGTAGGGGCCAAAATGTTTTCCAATTACTTTTGAAGCATTCTCTCCGGTAAAAAGTGTTGTCTGACCGGTTCCGCTTTGAGGCAATCCTTCAACGTCCAGATTCGCATCAATTTTTTTAAATAAGGTCTTCTCTTCCATCCTCTCTTCACAAAGAGAATCAAACCCATTCGATCCGGTAAAATATGAGAATGATTTAAGATCACTGTTTGATAGTGGATTTGATGAACTTCGCTCTCCTATACCAATACCATCAATAAATAGAAAACAGAGTGCCATTAGCGATCCATAACTAAAGTGACCGGCCCATCATTTATAAAATCCACTTCCATCATCGCTCCAAACTCACCGGATGCAACTTTCAACCCCGTTGTTTCTAATTTTTTAATCATTTGGTTATATAGTTTCTCAGCCACATCCGGTTTTGCAGCCTCTATAAAACTCGGCCGGGTTCCTTTTTTCATATTCCCATATAGAGTAAACTGTGATACAACCAATATCTCCCCATTAATATCCTCCAGTGATAAGTTCATTTTACCTTCACTGTCATTAAAAATCCGAAGTTTTGGTATTTTTCTGCAGCACCAATCTAATTCATCTTCTGAATCTGATTCATGAATTCCAACCAGTAATAAAAGACCCTGTTGAATGGCTCCGGATACATTCCCATCCACTCTCACAGATGCATTTTTAACTCTTTGAATCACTATTCTCATATGTGTACAAACTTGTGGATAAACCGACTATATCTTGTTCACAACTTTATTTTATTCCTATTTACAAAAACTATCCACATCAATACACATTTAAAAATCTTTATCAACACTAAAAAAGAATAACTCTTCCTGTTAATAAATTTTCTACCCTCTATAGGTGTAAATAATATAAAATGTGAAGAACTAATTTTTTAAAGGTGTAACTTATTGTTTTTTAATAAATAATTATAAACAATGTTATTAACAAACCTCTTAAATTTAAAATATTAAAAAGAACAACTTAGTTATAAACATATCCACACCCTCCTACTACTATAAACAAAATATATTAATCTAATACTTATCGTTAAACCCTGTGGATAACCTTCTTAATTATTCTAAAAAGAGAAGTTTGATTCTTTCTATATTTATGTAATCAAAAAAACTCATACAAAACCGTTTATCGTGTCAGATAAAAAATTTACTTACAAAGATTCAGGAGTAGATATTAAAGCAGGTGAAGATCTGGTTAACTCTATTAAAGATGTGGTTAAAGAGACACATAATGCAAATGTTTTATCAAACATTGGTGGATTTGGCGGACTCTTTTCGGCTGACTTTAAAGGATTAAAAGAACCGGTATTAGTAAGCAGTGTGGATGGTGTCGGGACAAAACTTATTGTAGCATTTAAAGCCGGAAAGTACGATACCGTTGGCCAGGATCTGGTTAATCACTGCGTAAATGATATTGCCGTATGTGGTGCTCAGCCACTTTTTTTTCTGGACTATTTTTCAACCGGTAAATTAGATCAACAGATTGGATATGATGTAATTAAAGGTTTTTCAATTGCCTGTAAAGAGAATGGTGTTGCCTTAATTGGAGGTGAAACGGCTGAAATGCCTGATATTTACAAAGAAGGGGAATTTGATCTGGCCGGTACTGTGGTTGGTGTTGTAGGCCGGGATCAGTTAATCACAGGACAAAATATTAAAAAGGGAGATCTGTTAGTTGGTTTTAAAAGCAGCGGACTCCATACAAATGGGTACTCTTTAGCCAGAAAAGTTCTTTTTAGCCGATATGATATCAACGATCAACCGGATGAATTAAATCAAACCATCGGTGATGAACTATTATCTGTTCATAAATCCTACCTTCAATTAATAACCAACTTAAAAGATATTAAAGGGGTAAATGGATTTTCACATATTACCGGGGGAGGAATCGTTGGTAATACCAAGAGAATTTTACCGGATGGTTTGAAATTATCCATAGATTGGAATAGCTGGTCCCGGCCTAATATTTTTAAACTCATCCAAAAAACCGGTCAAGTTCCGGAAGAGGATATGAGGGCTACGTTTAATTTAGGAATAGGCCTTATAACTGTTTGTTCAGAAACGTCCGTTACAGAGATTAAAAAGATATCCGGTGAATTGGGAGAAGAGATGTTTGTGATCGGTGAGGTTATAGATTAATTTTTTTAATGATAAAAAATCGTTTTAAAGAAGATTATGAAGAAAGTAAAATTAATTGAGATTGCCCACGGCAGAAGTGGTGATAAAGGGAATGGAAGTAACGTTGGAATTATAGCGCGCCACCCTAAAATTTATCCCTTCTTGAAGGAGACTTTAACGGTAGAAAGGGTGAAGGATTACATGAAAAATATATGTAAAGGAGAGGTTGAGAGATATGAAATGCCAAATATTGGAGCTCTTAACTTTATATTAAATGAAAGTTTAGGGGGAGGTGGTACCGTATCTCTAAAACTGGATGCACAGGGGAAAACTCACGCTTCAACACTGCTTCGAATGGAGCTGGATGTTCCGGAAGAACTGTTGGAAGTAATTAATAAGTTAAATTGATCCGTCTGTATTTACCTTTCTTTAAAGCAAAAGAACCGGAGATATATTCACTGTAGTTTGTGAACGATGAAATATAAAAAGAGAATGAGATTATATTTTTTAAATATATCACTCTTTAGATGGAAGTAATTAATAATGGCTTATAAAAAGAAGTGCGGTATCTGTTTTCTCTGCCATATCTAAAGTAATTTCTCCAAAAACTTCTCTTTTTGGACCCGCTTTACCAAGGCCCATAATAACCATATCATGTTCAGCTGTCTGACGAATTAATTCATTTTTAACATCATCAGAGAGAATAATTTTAACTTCCGAATTCCCGGGAATAATCCGACTTGAAAAACGACCCAACTCCTGCTCCTTTTTTTCTTTTACCTTAATAGGTGTGTTTGATGGAAGTATTTGGAAAAAAGTAAACTCCGGCTGATAAGTCCGCCATAAACTAGCCGCTACTCTTGCCCGAAGTGAATCATGACTGCCAACACCCGTTACCGGAATCAATATTTTCTTCGCAGATTCAATTTTCCATCCTGAATAAGGCTGCCTGAAAACAACAACATCACATTTTACTTGTTTGATTAATTTTTCAAGATTCTGAGTAGTATGTAACTCACTAAAATTACTTAATCCCAGAAGTACACTTCTACACCTGTGAATTTTGATCACTCTTGCGATCTCTTCCCAGGGTTCGTTTGCAATTGTCGTTAGCGCATCCGGACGTAACTTTGCGTCAAATGAGGCACTTAATGCCTGATGTAATGCATCCCGATTATTGGTTAGGCGTTTTTGAAGATCTTCACCATCTTCACTTGGGATGACGATTGACAACAATAGCACTCTACCGACCACCGGTGGTGCCAAAGCATTGGCCACAAACACCATCGACTCTGCGTTGGAGGGATTTGAAATAGGCAGAAGAACCAGCGGGCTCAATCCGCGTAACCGTGTAATATCCGGATTTAACGCTTCTTCAGAAGCATCGATAACCTTCGCTTTTTGAATTAAAAAAGTGATAAAAAAAGTTGCTCCCGCAAACAACCAGGCCAGAGAAATGAGTCCGGCAGCCGGTACGGTTATAGCTTGGAAAAGTGCCAGCCCAATACAGGAGACCATGCCAATAATCGGAAGGATCGGGAAATAGGGAACCCTGAAGGTTTTACTGCTTGCATAACTGCGCTTCCGCATCAAAATCATCACCAGATGAGCTAATGCAAAAGTGATTAAAAAGATTAAACTGGAGGCAGCGCCGGCGGCGGCCACATTCGGAAGCACTAATATCAGTATTAAAATAATAGCGGAAGTAGCAAGAATAGCGTTTATGGGCGTACCGTGTTTTATGTTGACGACAGACATTTGATGGATTAAAGTACGGTCATTAGCCATACTCAGAGCGACACGTGATGCAGCAAACATATTTGCCTGTAGTGCACTCAACATTGAGAAGATTCCCGCCACCAATACAAACCAAAAACCGAAGGCACCCAAAAAGTTCTGTGCAGCAACAGCAATAACCGTTTCCGGATTTGCAGCACTTAACGCAGAAATCGATTCGCCGGGGGATGTACCCACAGCCGTGACTACAAAAAGCAGCGGAATATAGATACCTAAACCCACAATCAGGGTTGTTACCATCGCTTTTGGAATGGTTTTTTCCGGATTTTTAATCTCACCGGCAGCAGAGGCGATCAAATCAAATCCCTGAAGTGCGATAAACGTATAACCCATGGCAGCAATTAATCCTGAAAAACCGCCATCAAAAAAAGGAGTGATGCTCCCCTTTATATTTTCGAATGGTGTTTGAACCATAACCGCCAACCCGCCCGCGATTAAAACAGCAAAAAGAGTAAGTTTTCCAATATTGATATAAAGGCCACCCCCACCATTTTGCCGGGTTAGTCTCCAGGTATAAAACCCCAGAGCAGCCAGTGCTAAAAGAACAACAATAAACCGACTGTTGCTTAACATGGGCTGGCTCCCCCCATAAATAGGTAACTCCTGAAGTGCAAACGCTGCAAAAGCGCCAAATCCAAGTGCATACAGAACTGCCGCTACGATGGATGCAAACCAAACAATCCATCCTACCCCAAATGCAACCTCAACAGTAAGTGCCTTTTTAGCATACGTATAAGCACCGCCATTTTGAGGGTTGGCCGCGGCCATCTCAGCAAAACTTAACGCTGTGATAAAAGCGATCAGGCCGTTCAGTAAAAAAGCGAGCATAGCGGATGGGCCACTCACAGAAAATGCAACACCGGCCAATGCAAGGATTCCCCCACCAACCATGGCGCCAACACTAATACCGGTTGCACCGATAAATCCGATCGTTCTTTTCGTATTTGGGTTTTGTTGATTCATTTTGTGTCTTATTGATCAATAGCCGGATGATTTTAAAAAATACTATTAAGATGATTGATATTCATAAATGATTTAACAAATTAAGTGACTACATCATCGATGCAGGCCTTATCTCCATCTTATCATTCAAACTAGTGACAGGAAAGTCAAAATGTGTAAGATTATTGCCCTTAAACAGTAAATTTTCATTAATTTAGGATAACTTCTGAACAATAACGGTATGTCCGAAACCTTTAATAGAGACATTCGTAACATGACCGGGTTTAACGCATTAAATTAACAAAGTAAATATGAAATCATTTTTAAAGTCTGTATTGGCAGTTTTTACAGCCCTGGTAATATTTTTTATACTAACATTTTTTTTCACACTTGGATTTCTGGCACTCTTATCACCGACTGAAACAGTTGTCGTGAATGAAAATTCGATATTACATCTTAACTTAAAGAATAAAGTACTGGCAGAGAGAAGCCCGATTGATGATTTTGCATTTCCCATGGATGTTCCTCTATTAGGGAATGTTGGTGAACCCCCAACCGTTGGACTGGACGACCTTCGAAAAGCAATCCGATCCGCCGCGCAAAGTGATAAAGTATCCGGCATTTTTTTGGAGGCCGGAAGCATGCTGGGCGGACAGGCTCTTCATCAAGAGCTTCGAAATGAACTTCTGAATTTTAAAGAGAGCGGCAAGTTCATCATCAGCTATGATACTTTCTACTCCGAAATGGGTTACTACGTCTCATCAACCGCCGACTCTGTTTATATGCATCCATACGGAGACATCGCTTTTACAGGATTTGCAAGTCAGGGAATCTACCTGAGAGGGATGCTCGATAAATTGGAGATTGAACCTGAAATTTTTGTAGTGGGTGAGTTTAAGAGTGCTGTCGAAATGTATATGAATTATGACAGAAGCGAGGAAGACAGGGAACAAACGCTCGAATTTCTGAATGATATTCATCAAGTTAATTTAGAAGCGATTGCTGAAAGCAGAGGCCTGGAGCCGGAAAGAGTTAAAGAGATCAGTGATCAGTTTCTGATCCGTCGCCCAGAAGATGCATTGGAGCTTGGCTTTGTGGAAGGAATACAGTACAAAAATGAAGTAGAAAACATCCTCAGAACATTGGTTGATGGTAATGAGGAAGAAGAACTGAACTTGGTTACACTAAGTAACTTCAACAAAAGTCCGGAAATAATAAGGGAATCAACTTCCCGTGACAGAATCGCCATTATTTACGCCAGTGGTGAGATTGGCAGTGAAACAGTTGCTGGAATTCAGGCCGGAAAACTTGTCAGGGAAATTGAACAGGCGAAGGAGAATGACCGGGTGAAAGCGATTGTTCTGCGGGTCGATACCCCCGGTGGAAGTGTACTTGCATCTGAAGAGATCAGATATGCATTAGCTCTTGCATCAGAGGAGAAACCACTCGTCATTTCGATGAGTAATGTATCCGCATCAGGGGGCTACTGGATTTCAATGCCAGCCGATACACTGGTTGCACAATCAAATACCATTACAGGATCGATCGGTATTTTCGGAATGCTATTTAATGCAGAAGGATTGCTTGAAAATAAACTGGGGATCAATACAGATGTCGTAACAACCGGACAATTTTCAGACATCGGCAATATGGCCCGGGAAATGAGGCCGAACGAAAGAGCGATCATTCAGGAATTTATTGAAGAGGGTTACGATCGATTTATCAATGTGGTTGCTGAAGGAAGAAACATGAGTGAAGAAGAAGTTCGGCGCATTGCAGAGGGGAGGGTATACGGTGGACTCAGGGCAAAAGAACTGGGGCTTGTTGATGTCATTGGAGGCCTGGACAGATCTCTTGAAATTGCCGCCGAGTTAGCTGACCTGGAAGATTATAGAACAATCGCTTATCCGGAGCAGAAAACATTTATTGAAACGCTGTTTATAGAAATGAATGAAGGAGTTGCCATGCGGAAGTTAAAGAGCGAATTAGGCCCGCTATATCCTGTTTATGAACAGTACAAGACAATGATGAGAAATCAGGGTATTCTGGCCAGAATGCCATTTGATGTCATTGTTGAGTGATAGAACCCTTCTGAATGCTTATAATCAATGATAAAAAGAGCCGCATCCATGGAGTGGCTCTTTTTTTAGAACTATTATTACCCAATAAATCGTTCTAAATATTATTTATCCTACTTAAACTATATGATAGATCAATGAGAAAAAGCACTTTTCAAATCATTTCACTCATTTCACTATTTATTTTAGGTGATATAACAACACTGTTTGCGCAGGACTCTTCCATAGGGTTCTCCCAGTTCAATAATCGAAATCATCCCGAATTGGATTGGCAAAGTGCAGAAACAGACCATTTCATCATCAGTTACCCAAAACATCTGGAAGGGATTGAAAATGAAGCGGCAGCTATCGCTGAGGCAACCTATGACGCACTTTCAGGAAACTTTGGTATTACATTTGATTACAAAATCAGAATCTTCTTAAGCGATGAAGACGAAATAGTAAACGGTTTTGCAGTCCCGTATCCCCGATCATACACAAACATATGGGTACACTTGAATGATGTAGCTGAAAGCTGGTCAGGCCCCGAAAAATGGCTTCGAACCGTGGTCGCCCATGAACTGGCACACATCTTCCATTTTGAAGCCGTAAAGTCGAATATTCCACTGATCGGTACATTGGGAACCGTGCCCGGGTTAACAGCCCCATGGGTTGAAGGAATAGCCCAATATCAAACGGAACCGTGGCATGCTTTTCGGGGGGATGCTCTATTAAGAGCTGCATTCTATGATGGGCGCCCTTCATTTCGCGATAACAGCTCCATCCGCAACGGTCAGCTAATGTACGCTAGCGGCAACTCTCAGCTTCGATATTTTGCCTCGGCTTATGGGGACTCTCTTTTCCCAAAACTACTGGCTCACAGGGAGAAAAAATTGGGCGGACTTATTCAATATCACAACTTTGAAAATGCTTTTAAAGAGACAACCGGGACGGAGTATAATGCATTTCAGGATGAGTGGCGTAGACATTTGAACATCTACTATCATACCCTCGCGGGTCAGATGGAACGCAGTGATTCGTTAGGCGTAAATCCGAAATCACTTCCGGGACTGCTTAAATCTGACGTAAAGTACAGCCCCGATACAACCAAAATAGCGGTCGTGTCTATTTTATCCTCTCAGCGCCCATATCGAATCCTTTATGTGGCAGCGAATGACAGTACCGCAGAAACAAAGATTTTGGATGAAGGATCGATCAAATCCCCTATCAGCTGGAGCCCGAATGGAACATGGATTGCCTATAGCAAAAACACACGAGGTGTAAATAGCTCCCTGCTGAATGATATCTATATGGTTCATAGTGAAACAGAGGAGAAAAGACGAATTACCCATTCAAGGCGAGCGTCTTACCCGGTTTTCTCATTGGATGGATCAACCCTCTATTATGTAGTGAGTGAAGCCGGTACCGGAAATATTGTTCGATATCACATCGAAAATAAAACCGAAACAAGCGTTACCCATTATACCGATGATGTTCAATTAGGCCAACTTGCGATGCATCCCGGGGGCTCACATCTTGCATACGCAGTTTTTGATGAAAATGGGGATCGGAAAATTGCTGTGGTTGATTTAAATAATCTCGCGGGAAAATATTATACCGATCCCGAAACGGATGACAGAAATCCTGTTTGGAGCCCGGATGGCCAAACTCTGCTCTATACCAGTCTGCGCGATTATGTCCCAAATATTTTTGCGATAAACCCTTTTGAAGAAGATTCATGTGAAGAACGGGTAACCGCTCAATTTACCGGAGCCAGAGCATTACAGTGGCTGCCTGCAGACTCCACCCATCAATCCGGCCGAATTGTCTTGTTAACAACGGATACAAAAAGAGATAATGAAATATATGTTGTTGATGCATCAAAACGTGCCGAAGAACCAACACAGGATGTAAATCCATCCTACACAAAATGGCTCACTCATGAACCGCCCAATACCATTCCGCCAAAAATCTCTGCCGACGCATCGCTTATTAAGGATCGCTACCGATATAATTCCCTGAAAAATCTCTCACATATCACAACGATCCCATTTCCTGTTTTTGGGAATAATGATTATGGTGTAGGAGTCGTCACTTCTTTTATCGATCCACTGGACAAACATATGATAAATGTTCTGGGTATGGCATCATTTGTGGATTTTAAGGAAAATAGCCTGTTTTTGTTGAGTTATATGAATAATCAGCTACGGCCATCCCTAAGCTTCAACTTTTATCATAACAGCTTTACAGGGCGAATATATGAGAGGGATTTTTTGGTCACGACGAACTCAGGCGGCTTTCTACTGGCTTCATTACCCCGTGATTGGGTAGACTCACCATTTGTCAGCAGTATCCAATACTCACGACTGCGATATGATTTTACGGATGGGAAAAGATTTTGGGAGCCGGATGTAACAACAGCCATTTTAGGATTACCGGAAAGCGGATGGCAGAGTGATCTCTTATTGGGCCTCCGGATGAAAAGCCAAAAACCCTACGTACATAACAATATTCATCCGCTGGATGGCTGGGGTTTTGAGCCTAGAATAACTTTGGCAACAAAGGTTTTGGGCGGAAAAACGGAGTATATTCGCCCCGATATCAGAGCTTATACAATACTTCCTGCTATTGGGAACTCCAGATTTTATCTCTACGGACGTGCCATTGCCCAGGAAGGAGACTCATTTAATCAGGATTATATCGGATTTAGCCGATATGATGAGCTTGAATTTGGGGATCTGATGCCGGGCTTAAACTTTCTTTACAACGACACAGAACGTGTTCGTGGATTTAGCGACTATGTCCCCGGGAACCGAATGCTTTTTGGGACTCTTGAATACAGGATGCCCTTTTTGAGCAGCTTTCAAACAGAATTTCTTGGTTTAATCAGCCTCGGCCGAACCACGCTCTCTGCATTTTTGGATGCGGGGGCTGTGTGGAGTGAGACGGACCGCAACGGCGCCCGAACCGTAACCAGCAGGGCCGGAGCCGGATTTGAAGTCAAAAACGTGTTAAATATCGGACCCCTTTCGATCATTCACAGTTTGGGATTTGCACAGCCGGTCCCTGATTTTGGCGGATCTAAAAACCGGGAAATTTACTATCGGGTTAAGACAACGATTCCTTTCTGAGATTCGTGATTATTGGCATTTTAACACCTATATTCTGCAAAATGAAACGTGTTTAAATGCAGATTTTATGAAAAATCAGATCAAAATCACTCTATTTGTAACAGTTTTTATATTTTTCAGTACAGCCGGGTTTATCTCTCAAAGAACATTTGCCCAGAGTTCAATAGAAATTAATCCGAACCTAATTGAAAATACCTGGGATGCACAATGGATCATGCACCCCACCGAGTCCAACACAGACTATGGCGTTTTTCATTTCCGGCGCTCTTTTGAACTGGATTCAATACCGGATTCATTTATCATCCACCTCTCCGGGGATACCCGTTATCGGTTTTTCATCAATGGAGTGCCTGTATCCATGGGGCCGGCTGTCGGGGATAATCACAACTGGAGATTTGAAACGGTAAATATTGCTGACTATCTGGTAGAAGGGGAAAATGTAGCCGCTTCAACGGTATGGAATTTCGGAGAGTATAACGCACTCCAACATCACACCTATCGAACGGCATTTATTTTACAGGGGAATCGTGATGTGGAGTCAATTTTAAATACTGATAGCACCTGGAAGATCATAAAAAATGAAGGATATAAACCAATCCCTGTAAGTTATCAGACGGTGAATGGATATTATGCGGCCCCTCATGGGGAATATAATGATACAAATTACGCCCAATGGGGCTGGAAAGAAGCCGGTTATGACGATAGTGAGTGGAGCAGCGTGCGCCTTTATGGCGCCGGGCAGCCCAGGGGAACCAACCCCTACGGAAATCTATATGGCTGGAATTTGATTCCCCGCAATATACCATTGATGGAGGAACGAGCGCAGCGTATTCCCGATTTACGGAGAACGGAAGGCGTTGAAATGAACAGTGATTTTTTACAAGGGGCCGGACCGCTGGAAATTGAAGCCAATCAGCGCGCTGTACTTCTTCTCGATCAAACCTTTATTACCAATGCTTATCCTGTACTGGAAGTATCCGGCGGGGCCGGATCGCAAATCAAATTAACCTACGCGGAGTCTCTCCGAAATGACGATCTCACAAAGGGAAATAGAGATGAAATTGAAGGGAAAGAGATCCTGGGATTTCATGATATCTTCATCCCGGACGGCGGACAAAATCGTATTCTTCAAACCTTGTGGCTGCGATCTTTTCGTTACATACAATTGCAAATTGAAACCGGCGACGAGCCGCTGATTCTTCACGATATGCATGGCATATTTACGGGCTATCCTTTTGAAGAAAATGCTAAATTTGTGAGTGACGACCCTAACCTTGATCCGATCTGGGAAGCGGGCTGGCGAACGGCCCGGCTCAACGCATTTGAGTCCTACTGGGATTGCGCCTATTACGAACAACTGCAATATATCGGCGACACCAGAATACAGGCATTGATCTCTCTCTATGTTTCCGGGGATGATCGGTTGATGCGCAATGCGATTCTTCATTTTAATGATTCCAGAATGCCGGATGGTATCACCATGAGTAGATACCCATCACGCCACCCACAATATATCCCTCCATATGCCCTGCTTTGGATCCCAATGATTCATGACTACTGGATGCACCGTAAAGATGACAAATTCGTAAAGCAGTTTTTACCGGGGATCCGGGGAGTGATCAGCTGGTATGAAGATCACCTGGATGAGGAGTTGGGGATATTGGGCCCTATGCCCTGGTGGAATTATGTAGACGCTGCATCCGGATTCAGCAGAGGAACACCCCCCGGATCAGATGATGGAAATTCTATCGTGATATCCCTGCAAATGCTCTATGTACTGGATTATGCATTAGAGCTTGCGGAAGCCTTCGGAGAGACAGAGGATGCGAATTCCTACAGAGAGCTCATTGATGGTTTGCGTGAATCGATTCCGTCATTGGGATGGAATAGCGAAAGAGGGATGATTGCCGATACACCGGATCAGGATCGATTTAGTCAGCACGCCAATATACTGGCAGTATTGACCGATATTATTCCTGAATCCGATCAAGAAGAGCTCATTCGTAGAATAATGGATGATGAAGAGTTGGTTCAGGCTACATACTATTTTCGATTTTATCTTTTCAGGGCGATGATAAAAGCGGGGCTGGGGAACGACTATCTCAACCATTTGGATCCCTGGTACGATGCACTGGCTCTCGGCATGACCACTTTTCCCGAACATCCTGAACCGAGCCGATCAGATGCACATGCCTGGAGCTCCAGCCCCAACTATGACTTTCTTGCAACAGTGGCCGGTGTTCGACCCGATTCACCGGGCTTTGAAACGGTGCTGATTGAACCAAAGCCGGGGTATCTGCAAAATATTGAAGCATCGGTTCCACACCCCTCCGGTACGATCAGTTTGGAGTTAGATTTTTCAGAAGGGGCCATGACAGGGTTGGTTAGACTGCCGGAAGGTTTAACCGGACGCATCGTCTGGAACGGAGAAGAAAGACCATTGAATGGCGGTTCGCAGGTTGTTGTTATGAATTGATCTTCAATATAACACCGTCACATTGAATACTATGACTTTTTCAAGCTGCTTGGTGTATT
>TARA_R100001143_G_C3361295_1_pt1 | contig 54886 bp, 48 predicted proteins | sample TARA_R100001143 | Tara Oceans TARA_R100001143 (sample SAMEA2621300) | marine metagenome | biome: marine biome (ENVO:00000447); feature: mesopelagic zone (ENVO:00000213); material: "saline water (ENVO:00002010), including plankton (ENVO:xxxxxxxx)" | depth 800 m | reverse complement strand
GGAACGTGGGAACGTGGGAACGTGGGAACGTGGGAACGTGGGAACTAATAAAGCCTGATCATTTTATTGTTTATATACAATATTATTATATTTTTAGTGATTAAAGTAAAATATAAATTAATTATTCACATTATTTGTTTATTTTACTATCTATATTTTATTTATATTAAATAAAGTATAATATATTTGTAATGAATATAAACAATCACAATTGGGGAGAATACAGAAGCGGTCATGAGTGCGACTACTATCTGCCTTCCTCTATCAATAAGGCATGGAGATGGGAAGATTCCGGTCTGGATGTACTCATTGAACAAGCGACTTTAAAACTGGGTGAGTTAAATGGATATGCATCACTCATTCCGGATGTAGAAACGATCACAACCCTGCACCGTATTACCGAAGCCCTCTCTTCATGCAGAATTACCAGCAATTCAATCTCTCTAAAAGAAATTCTTCTTCCTGAACATACCATTGATCCACAATTCCAATCGGATCGAGCCCTGGTCGATAATTACTTCAATACTCTCAGCAATGACATCACAAATCTAAATCAAGAACCCCTCTCACTGGAGAGTATTCGTAAGACGCATCATTCATTATACAAAGGCTTGAATCACAATCTTTATCCTGACACAGTCGAACCCGGTTCATTCCGGAATAGCTTTCTCAATACTACATCAGATTATAACTCGACTCGTACATTCGGAGCATCATACACTCCACCCGATCCCATTCATATCCGGCCTTTGATGCATGACCTAGATCTTTTTATACAAAATCGGGACAATCACCCTATTCCGGAATTAATTCGAACCGCATTGATCTATTATCAACTGATAAGCATCCGGCCTTTCTCAATCGGGAACGGAAAGATTGCACGATTGGTCACTTATCTCTATATGATCCAAATTCGGCTCTTGTCCAGGCCAATTCTTAATCTCTCGAAATATTTTGAGAACAACCGTTCACAACATGATAAACTGCTTAACTCCGTACAGGAAGATCATGACATGATTAACTGGATTAAATTTTTCTTGAACGGAGTTAAAATTACAGCTACTGATTCTATTTCACGACTCGCAGAGGTGTACTATCAAAAAAAGGATCTATCCTATTGGATTGAAACAGAATGGGGCAGACGTTCCGGGACAGGTTTAATTCTTCTGAATACAATCTATTCTCAGCCCATGATCGATGTGAAAGGTGTAGAAAAGGCCTGCGATCTCACTCCAAAAGCGGCCGGTGACTTGGTTCGAAGTTTTATTGATGCCGGAATCCTAACTGAAATAACCGGACAAGTTCGTAACCGCATTTTTCTATTTGAACCCTATCTTAATAAATTCACTTCTTGAAGTGATTTCTCGAATTCTTGATTAGAAGCTTCTCAATCCTCACCACCCAAGCTTTTCAACCTCTCACCATAATCCACTAAAAAACGCTCATAAGGTTCGTTCAACAGATCAGAACTGATGAGAAAATCAGCGGACGAGCGACTGCAGGCGAGCGGTATATTGTAGACAATAGCAATTCGCAACAGTGCTTTCACATCCACATCATGTGGCTGTGCTAAAAGCGGATCCCAAAAGAAAATCAAAATATCCAATTTACCCTGCGCTATGGCTGCCCCCAGCTGCTGATCTCCACCCAGCGGACCACTCATGAATCGATGGACTTTCAAACCAAGTTTATCTTCAATCATTTTCCCGGTTGTCCCTGTCCCGTACAATTCATGTTCGCTCAGTTTCTCACTATTGTACTCCACCCAATCAATCAAATCCCTTTTTCGATAGTCATGAGCCACCAATCCAATCCTCTTCTTTTTCGACATCTTCTCAATCCGTGACGCAATACTCGGATGAGGGATGTGTTCTGTTCTCATATTCGTGCTCTCTTCATTTTCTGTTTTACTCATAGATTTTTTGGATTATATGTTATTATTCCCATTTGTAAAAAATAGTCTGTTTATCTCCTATTGGAACTTTAATTCTCTATAAGATAATAATTTCTTCTCATCTCACATTTGAATCATACATCCATTCTACTATATTAAGCGGGAATTGGACCGACACTCACTATTTAATTCACGATGTTACACCATGGCTGAAGATAAATCACCCGAAGAGTATTGGAAAAGAAACCTGCGTATCCTGGCTGTTCTACTTACGATATGGTTTATCGTCTCTTATGGGTTTGGCATTCTTTTCGTTGACCAACTCAATGCTATTCGCATCGGTGGGTTTAAACTCGGCTTTTGGTTTGCCCAACAAGGGTCCATTTACGTCTTTATCGCCCTGATTTTTTACTATGTCTATGCCATGAACAAATTGGATAAAGAGTTTGATGTTGATGAATAACCGGAAAATAATCTCATGAGCATACTACTCTGGACATATATTTTAGTCGGATTTACCTTCGCTCTATACATCGGGATTGCGATCTGGAGCCGGGCCGGGAATACAAAAGATTTTTATGTGGCAGGTGGAGGTGTATCACCTCTCGCAAACGGAATGGCTACCGCCGCAGATTGGATGTCGGCCGCTTCCTTTATCTCCATGGCCGGACTCATTTCATTCATGGGTTACGACGGCTCCGTCTACCTGATGGGCTGGACCGGCGGGTACGTTCTGCTCGCTCTACTACTTGCACCCTACCTTCGTAAGTTTGGCAAGTTTACTGTTCCCTCTTTTATCGGGGATCGGTATTACTCCAATACTGCAAGAACAGTTGCCGTAATCTGTACTCTTTTTATCTCTTTCACCTATGTAGCCGGACAGATGAGGGGCGTCGGAATTGTATTCTCTCGTTATCTGGAACCTTTTTTAAGCAGTTTTGAGCTTTATACTCTGGATAATACCGGTAAAGGTGTGATCATTGGTATGTTTGTAGTCTTTTTCTATGCCGTTATGGGGGGTATGAAAGGAATTACATACACTCAGGTCGCTCAGTATTGTATACTCATTTTTGCCTATACATTGCCGGCTGTTTATATCGGTATCATGTTGGTTGGCAACCCGATTCCTCAGCTCGCATTGGGTGGTACTCTCGAAAACGGCAGTTATCTGCTTGATACATTGGACGGACTCCTCACCGATCTGGGATTCACTGCCTACACTTCCGGTGATAAATCAACAATCGATGTCTTCTTTATAACCGCCGCACTCATGCTCGGGACAGCCGGACTCCCTCACGTTATCGTACGATTTTTTACCGTTCCGCGAGTAAAAGATGCCCGAAAATCTGCAGGTTATGCCCTGCTTTTCATAGCTATCCTTTATACCACAGCCCCTGCTGTTGCCGCATTTGGAATGTATAACCTCCTGGATAATGTGAACGACACGGAAGTTGCAGAACTGCCGGGTTGGGTAGGAAATTGGGAGCGAACCGGTTTGATTTCTATTGATGACAAAAACCAGGATGGCAGGGTTCAATATCTCCCCGATCCCTCTGCCAATGAACTGAACATAGATCAGGATATTATGGTATTGGCAAGCCCTGAAATCGCGAACTTACCGGGTTGGGTCATAGGACTTGTAGCCGCCGGTGGGGTCGCAGCCGCACTCTCAACAGCTGCCGGACTCCTGCTGGTCATCAGTACCTCCATCTCGCACGATCTTTTAAAAAAGCAGATCTGGCCATCGATCTCTGATAAAGGCGAACTGGTTGCAGCCCGATTATCTGCATTCACTGCGATTTTAGTTGCCGGTTATTTTGGAATCAACCCGCCGGATTACGTTGCCGCTACAGTTGCACTCGCATTTGGTCTGGCAGCGGCATCTTTTTTCCCGGCTATATTTATGGGCATCTTCTATAAACGAATGAATAGTAAGGGTGCCATTGTAGGGATGGTAGCCGGACTCTCAATTACTCTCTTCTACATCATTAAATTTAAATTTGATCTGTTTGGTGGTGGCGGACCTGAAGATTGGTGGTTGGGTGTTTCACCGGAAGGGTTTGGCACGATCGGTATGCTCGTTAATTTTGCATCAGCATTGGTCGTAAGCTACTTCACAAAAGAACCCCCAAGTGAAATCCAGGATCTGATTGAAGATATCCGAATACCTCGCGGCGCCGGCAGTTCATATGATCACTAACATCGCGGCATTATCATGCCAATGGCAATGCTATTCATGAACTGGTAATTGCTTCCACGACTTCCCGCAACATCAGCCCTACTCTCCAAAAGTCTCGGGTGGTTTTCACTCTTCTGCCCTCTGCCTTCTGCTTTCTGCCTCAAAGATCAGTCACACAACCCTCAGACGCCGTGGATACATTCTTCGCATATTTATACAGGATCCCGCTTTTATATTTCAACTCCGGTGCCTGCCACTTCCCAAGACGGGCTTCCAACTCCTCATCCGTCAGGTCCACATTTAATATCCGCTGATCTGCATCGATCGTGATCAGATCTCCATCCTCAAGTAAGCCGATCGCTCCGCCGAGCTGGGCTTCGGGGGTCACATGGCCAATCACAAACCCATGGGTTCCGCCGGAAAATCGTCCATCGGTAATTAATGCCACATCATTTCCCAACCCTGCACCCATAATCGCGGCCGTGATGGATAACATCTCCCGCATGCCCGGGCCCCCTTTCGGTCCTTCATAGCGAATAATCACAACATCCCCCTTTACCACTTTCCCTGCTTCGATGCCCTCCAAACAATCTTCTTCCGATTCAAACACTTTCGCAGGTCCCGAAAATTGTGTCCCCTCTTTCCCGGTGATTTTTGCCACACTGCCACCCGGCGATAAATTTCCATAAAGTATCTGCAAATGGCCTGTTTTTTTTACCGGATCCAAAACCGGCCGTATCACTTTCTGCTCCTCTAACAAACCGGGTAGATCCTCTACATTTTCAGTCAGTGTTTTTCCTGTGACCGTCATGCAATCCCCATGCAGATACCCATGCTCCAGCAGAAGTTTTTGTACAGCCGGCACTCCTCCCACATTGTAGAGATCTTCCATTACATGTTTCCCGCTTGGTTTAAGATCGGCCAGAAAAGGTGTTCGATCACTGACCGCCTGGAAATCATCAATCGTAAAATTAACCTCCGCGGCCCGGGCAATGGCCAGCATGTGCATCACCGCATTGGTACTTCCTCCAAGGGCAATAATCATCGCTACCGCATTCTCAAGGGATTTCCGGGTGATAATATCCTTTGGTTTCAAATCCAGTTTCAGCAAATTGAGTATCGCCTCTCCCGCTTTTTCACACTCTTTTATCTTTTCATTGTGTGTAGCCGGAATCGAAGAGCTGAAAGGCAAACTCATCCCCATCGTTTCTATCGCAGACGCCATCGTATTGGCCGTATACATCCCTCCACAAGCTCCGGCACCCGGACACGCATGCTTCAACACTCGATTCATCTGCTCTTCATCGATCTCTTTTGAGAGATATTTTCCGTACGACTCAAATGCGGATACAATATCCAGCTTCTCACCATTTAAATTTCCCGGACGAATGGTCCCGCCATATACCATGATCGATGGACGATTCACTCGTGCCATTGCCATAATCGCACCCGGCATATTTTTATCACACCCCACCACTGAGATATTGCCATCATACCACTGCGCACTCATCACCACTTCAATAGAGTCTGCAATGATATCTCTCGACGGCAGTGAAAATTTCATCCCCTCTGTCCCCATCGAGATTCCATCACTCACTCCAATCGAATGAAATACAAATCCTACTAATCCGGAAGCCCATACCGACTCTTTGATCACTCCGGCCAATCCGTTGAGATGCATGTTACAAGGATTCCCGTCCCAGCCGGTACTTGCAATACCAACCTGAGCCTTTTTCATGTCATCCTCGCTCAATCCGGTCGCGTAAAGCATCGCTTTGGAGCCAACTTGTGCGCGTTCTTCTGTTAATCTTGCACTAAATTTGTTGATTTTTGCCATTTTTTTACCTGATCCTGTTAACTATTGTTACACAATGATTTACGCGTTCATTTTTATATATATGGAAGCGCTTTTGCAAATGTATATTTTTATGTATATGTGCCATTAAAAAAATATTCAAAATAATTCTTGACACAAATTAAATCAGTGTATATGTTTTTGAGACGCACGATGCACAACTTATTGCGTCGTTTGAATCTACCATAATAGAGTACAAATTGCCTGAAGCAATAACATATAATCTTTCAAACAAATCTTTCGGAGATAACTACCGGGGATCAGAGTTTTCAAGTTTCTTGAACTTCACATTGTTTGTTTCAGTTATTATTTCAGTTCTTACCACTGTACTTTTAAGTTCTATAGCTGTTCTTGATATAAGTAGCATTAGTATCCTGCTGGGCCTGCTACTACTATCTATACTAATTTCTGGCATTCTAATTCTAAACCTAATTATTAGATAATCACTCCCGCCAGAGGTTAGACCAAACACACATTTCGATTTTTGTTTGACCTCTGGCGGGTAAACTATACACTCGGCACATTATGACACTACATAAATCCTCAGCAGTTACAGAATCCGATTCAAGCATATCATTGAAATCGGTAAAAAATTCACAGAAAGATTCGGACGTCCAACATTTTAGCGGAGCAGAGATTTTAATGCGAACGCTTACCGACTTAGATGTAGATACGATTTTTGGTTATCCGGGTGGAGCTGTACTTCCGATCTATGACGCACTTTTTTCAAACACAGATCTCAAACATTATCTCATCCGGCATGAACAAGCCGGAACACATGCTGCTGACGGATATGCCCGTGCGACAGGCAAACCGGGGGTAGTACTGGCAACTTCCGGTCCGGGCGGCACCAATACCGTAACCGGAATCGCAACAGCGATGATGGATTCTATTCCATTGGTTGTGTTAACCGGTCAGGTTCCCACCAGTGTAATAGGGAATGATGCATTTCAGGAAGCCGACATAGTCGGTATCACACGCCCCATCACCAAACAGAACTATCTGGTGAGAGATGTCAATAACCTTGAAAGTGTGTTGAAAGAGGCTTTTCATATTGCTACACATGGCCGGCCCGGGCCGGTTCTTGTCGACCTTCCAAAGGATATGTTAAATACGAAGGGGCGGTATGTAGGCAATGAAAAAGTGGATATTCCCAGCTTCAAGCCTACTCTTTATGGCCATCATCCACAAATTGCCAAAGCCGCTGAGATGCTTAGCAAAGCCAAAAAGCCTTTAATCTATGTGGGTGGCGGTGCCATCCTGGGGAATGCCTGGAAGGAAGTAACCGCATTTGCGGAAAGATTAAATATCCCGGTGACAACCACATTGATGGGACTGGGTGCATTTCCGGAAACAAAACCTCAATCTCTCGGAATGCTGGGAATGCACGGCACCTGGTATGCCAACATGGCCATGACAGAGTGCGATGTCTTGATCGCTGTCGGAGCACGGTTTGATGATCGTGTCACCGGCCGGCTTGATGGCTTCTCCCCTCACTCGCGAAAGATTCATATTGATATCGATCCATCCTGTATCGGAAAAAATGTAGAAGTGGAAGTTCCAATAGTGGGAGATGTAAAACATGTAATACCGGCCATCGACAAACTCGCCAAGCCCCCAAAAATTTCTGATTGGTGGGAACGGATCCAATCCTGGCGCGACGAACATCCATTGGTCGTTCCAACTTCGGAAGATGTCATCTATCCGCAACATATGATTAAAATGATCTCCGAGGTCACCCATGGAAATGCAATTGTAGTAACGGATGTAGGGCAACATCAAATGTGGGCAGCCCAACACTACTGTTTTAATCATCCCCGCTCATGGATTTCATCCGGCGGACTCGGTACAATGGGTTATGGGTTTCCGGCGGCTATTGGAGCCGCTCTTGCATGTCCGGATCGGGATGTAGTCTGTATCACGGGCGATGGTGGATTTCAGATGTCATCCTATGAACTCGCCACCGCCGTTGAATATAAGATCCCGATCAAAATTGCCCTCATGAATAATAATTGCCTCGGCATGGTTCGCCAGTGGCAGCAGCTCTTCTTCGACAAACGTTACAGCTACTCTGTTTTTGGTTCCAACAACCCCGACTTCGTTAAAATGGCGGAATGCTATGGTGCTGTAGGGTTGCGCGCTACCAATCCAAAAGAGATGCGGGAAGTCCTTAACAAAGCAATGACTATCAAGGATGGTCCTGTGATGATGGACTTCAGAGTGGTCGAACATGAAAATTGCTATCCCATGGTTCCATCCGGAGCTGCTTTGAATGAGATGGTAGAATCTGATAGCGAGTGTAAATAGAAAATTATGGCAACAACAGTAATTCCAAAAGGATACAAACACACACTTTCTGTTCTGTTTAAACACAATTTAAACACTCTCTCGCGCATCATCGGGATATTCAGTGCCAAAGGTTTTGAAATGGACAGCCTCACTTTTGCCTCCGAAGCAGATCCCGGAATGGCAAGGATTACCATCACCACACACGGCGATGACAAAACCGTTGAACAGATCAACAAACATCTTCACAATGTTGTAGATGTCGTTAAAGTGATCGACCTCACCCATAAGAAGTGTATCGAACGGGAACTGGCAATCATCAAAGTTTCCACCGCAAAAGTTGGCCGACCGGAAATAATGCTGATTGCCCAGGCTTTTAAAGCAAAAGTCATCGATATCACGATCGACAAATTGGCTCTTGAAGTTACCGGCAATAGCGACAAAATCGATGCCATTCTTGAGGTTTTGAGGCCCTATGGAGTGATTGCCGTCTCAAGATCGGGAAGCATCGCCATGAAACGTGAATTTCAGGGAGCTGTAAATATCAATTAATTCAGTGATTTATCAATCACTTGTGAAATTTTATATAAAACCATAACAACTACAAATTAAATGAACGCAAAAACATATTATAACGGGGACGCAGACTTAGATCTTCTCAAAGGAAAAACAGTAGCTGTGATCGGCTATGGGAGTCAGGGGCACGCACATGCATTAAACCTTCACGACAGCGGTATTGATGTCGTGGTCGGACTCAGAAAGGAAAGTAATTCATGGAAAGAGGCAGAAGCCGCCGGACTCTCCGTCTATGAAACAGCGGATGCCGCCGCCAAAGGAGATATTATCATGGTCCTGATTCCGGATCAGCATCAGGGAAGAGTTTATAAGGAGAGTATCGAAGCCAATCTGAAGGAAGGCAATGCTCTTATGTTCGCACACGGCTTCAACATTCATTTTGATGAAATTCAACCTCCCAAAAATGTAGATGTTTTTATGGTTGCCCCCAAAGGGCCCGGACATCTGGTACGACGTGTTTACACGGAAGGATCCGGGGTACCTTGTCTTTTTGCAGTCTATCAGGACGCTTCCGGTACTGCCAAAAAAACCGCCCTTGCTTATGCAAAAGCGATTGGCGGCACACGGGCCGGAGTTCTCGAAACCACTTTTAAAGAAGAGACTGAAACCGATTTATTCGGAGAACAGGCCGTTCTTTGCGGCGGAGCCTCTGAATTGGTCAAGACCGGTTTTGAGATCCTGGTTGAAGCGGGATACCAGCCGGAGATTGCCTATTTCGAATGCCTGCATGAGCTCAAACTGATTGTAGATCTCATGTATGAGGGCGGGATAGAACGAATGTACTACTCTGTGAGTGATACAGCCGAGTATGGCGGACTCTCCAGAGGAACTCGTGTCATAGATTCCGATACCAAAAAGAGAATGAAAACCATCCTTGAAGAAGTGCAAAGCGGTGCGTTTGCAAAAGAGTGGATGGATGAAAACAGAGATGGCCTCCCCCATTTAACTGAAATGCGAAAATCTCTCGGCGATCATCAGATAGAGACGGTCGGGAAAGAACTTCGCTCCATGATGGACTGGATTAAATAATAAAAAACCACCGAATGCCTCAATCAATCCAAATATTTGATACCACTCTTCGCGATGGAACCCAGGGCGAAAAAGTTTCTTTTTCCGCTGAGGATAAATTTCGAATTGCACAGAGGCTCGATCAATTTGGGATTCACTATATCGAGGGTGGATGGCCCGGATCCAACCCAAAAGATATGGCATTTTTTGACCGGGTAAAGGGTCACAAGTTCAAAAATGCCAAGATTGTTGCATTTGGCAGTACATGCAGGGCCGGGAACCACCCGGAAGAGGATGCAAACCTCCGGGCTCTCATTGATGCGCAAACACCCGCGGTTTCAATCTTTGGAAAATCATGGCTTTTACATGTAAAACAAGCCCTTAAAATTTCCCCGGAGGAGAATCTGGATATTATTACTGGCTCCATATCCTACCTGAAAAAACACGGAAAAGAGGTTATTTATGACGCAGAACACTTTTTTGATGGATTCAAGGATAATCCGGAGTACGCATTAAAAACCCTCGAAACTGCACAGAAGGCAGGTGCTGACGTATTGGTTCTCTGCGATACCAATGGCGGTACACTTACACATGATGTAAGCCGCATTGTAGCTGATGTTGTGGACAAATTAAAAACCCCTATCGGTATACATTCTCATAATGATTCTGAATTGGGCGTGGCCAATGCACTCGCAGCCGTTGCAGCAGGTGCCGTTCATGTTCAGGGAACCATCAACGGTTACGGAGAGCGTTGCGGAAATGCCAATCTCTGTTCTGTGATACCCAATTTGCAGTTAAAAATGGGCTATCAATGTATCCCGGAAAAAAATATGTTTCAACTATCAACCCTCTCCCATTTTGTAAGTGAACTTGGGAATCTGGTTCCGGATAATAAGCAACCCTATGTGGGGAAAAGTGCTTTTGCCCATAAAGGAGGGGTTCATGTGAGTGCAGTCATCAAAAATGAACAGACCTACGAACACATCAAACCGGAAGCTGTAGGGAATACCCGCAGAGTTCTGGTTTCTGATCTCTCAGGCAAAAGTAATGTGGCATATAAGTCTGAAGAACTTGGTTTTGATTTTGATAAAAATTCTGTGGCCAGTGCTGAGATTGTACAGGAGTTGAAAAAACTTGAGAATGAGGGGTATCAGTTTGAAGCTGCGGAAGCCTCCTTTGAGCTTTTGGTGAAGCAGATGACCAATCAAGCCCCCGATTTTTTCAAATTGGAAGGTTTCAGGGTCATCATGGAGCAAAATGGGAATGGTGAATCACGCTCTGAAGCAACGATCAAAGTACGTGTGAATGATCAAATTGAATTGAGTGCCGCTGAAGGAAATGGGCCGGTTCATGCCCTGGATGCCGCGTTGCGAAGGGCCCTTTGTGAATTTTATCCGGAGATCTCATCCATGAAGCTTCAGGATTATAAAGTGAGAGTGCTGAATGAAAAGGATGGGACAGAAGCCAAAGTGAGGGTGTTGATCGACTCAGCGAAGGATGGGGAAAGCTGGGGAACCGTTGGTGTCTCTGAAAATATCATTGACGCAAGCTGGAAGGCACTTTCCGAAGGAATTATCTACTTCTTAATGAATCAGAACAGTACTCCTAAACAGAAACCCAAATCTTTGACCGATGAAATAGACACCCCAACTTCCGTTGGGAATTAGGGAATTCAGGTACAACGATTAAATAACATACCTGTAGAGATTACAACAAAACAGTAGCAGTCTCCAAAATTTGGAGATCACACTACAACTTAAAACAACAGAACCATGGACAATCACATTAAAATATTCGATACGACTCTTCGAGACGGTGAGCAATCACCGGGGTACAGCATGAACCAGCAGGAAAAACTGCAACTTGCTCTACAACTCGAAAAGCTGGGTGTTGATGTGATTGAAGCAGGATTTCCGATTGCTTCTGATGGTGACTATGAGACAGTAAAAGAGATTGGCAAAATCATCAAAAAAAGTTCTGTTGCCGCACTTTGCAGAACCCGGCGGGAAGATCTTGAAAGAGCCGTATCAGCAGTGCAACATGCTGCAAAACCGAGAATTCATACATTTATTGCAACCAGTGATATCCATCTTAAATACAAACTGCAGCAGACACGCGATGAAGTACTTGAATCTGCCGTGAAGGCCGTGGAATATGCACGGTCACACTGTGATGATGTGGAATTTTCAGCGGAGGATGCCTCCCGAAGTGATCCTGAATATTTGATTGAAATCTTTACGGCAGTGATCGAAGCCGGTGCAACGACAATCAACGTGCCGGATACCGTTGGGTATGGTTTGCCATGGGAATATGGTGAGTTGATTAAAACGCTACATGAAGGGATTCCAAATATCGATCAGGCTATAATCAGCGTGCATTGCCATAATGATTTGGGTCTGGCCGTCGCAAATTCCTTAATGGGCATTCAAAATGGTGCGCGACAGATCGAATGCACGGTGAACGGAATTGGAGAACGAGCCGGTAATGCATCCCTGGAAGAAGTAGTGATGGCCCTCAGGACAAGGAAGAACAGTATGAACTATACCACATCAGTGAATACGAAAGAGATTTTTCCATCCAGTCAGCTTTTAGCACAGATTACCGGAAAAGGAGTGCAGCCGAATAAAGCGATTGTGGGTGAAAATGCATTTGCCCATGAAGCGGGCATTCACCAGCATGGAGTTTTAAAAAATCCTCTCACCTATGAAATCATGACTCCGGAATCTGTAGGGTTAACTTCTAATAGAATCGTGATCGGCAAGCATTCAGGCCGTTTTGCACTCTGCAAGAAATTGGAAGAGCTTGGGTTTTACCTGAACAAAGAGGATTTGAACACGATATACACTCGTGTTACTCAACTCGCAGACAAAAAGAAAGTGGTTGAAGACTCTGATTTGATCAATATCATGGCAAATTCAAAGTTTACAACATCAACTCAACAGACGGCCAGTGCAGTAGGAAACCGTTAGTCGATAAACCGACTTACAAACGTAAATATATAATTGAAAAGTTAGAATTAAATAGATCCATTATTATGGGAATGACACTTACCGAAAAAATACTTGCTAACCACAGCGGACGAGATCACGTTTCGCCCGGCGATAATGTCTGGGTGGATGTAGATGTACTCATGACACACGATGTTTGTGGTCCACCGGCTATATCCATCTTCCAGAAGCAGTTTGGAGAAAACGCAAAAGTATGGGATAAGAATAAGCTGGTGATCATACCGGATCATTACATCTTCACCGCAGATAAATATGCGAATCGTAATGTGGACATTCTGCGCGCTTTTGCGGCTGAACAAGATCTCCCCTACTTCTATGATGTAGGTACAGACAGTTATAAAGGGGTCTGTCATGTGGCACTTCCGGAAGAGGGGTTTACACGGCCGGGTGAAGTGCTTTTTGGCACAGATTCCCATACCTGTACAGCCGGTGCATTCGGGCAGTTTGCAACCGGAATCGGAAATACAGATGCCGCATTTATCATGGGTACGGGCAAATTGTGGGTGAAAGTGCCCGAAACAATGCGATTTATCTTTGAAGGAAAATCTTTACCCCCCTATTTAATGGCTAAAGATATCATCCTTCAGATTATCGGGGATATTGGTGTAGATGGCGCCACCTACAGAACGATGGAATTTGCCGGTAATGGTATCAAAGCATTGTCGATGGAAGACCGCATGACACTGACCAACATGGCGATCGAAGCCGGTGGAAAGAATGGAGTGGTTGAACCGGATGAAATCACGGAAGCGTATGTAAAATCACGGACCGATCATCCCTACACAAAAGTGTATAGCGATCCGGATGCAAAATATCATAGCCTGCACTATTACAATCTGGAAGAGATGGTTCCCATGATTGCAAAACCGCATAGCCCCGATAACAAGGCAACGGCTGAAGAACTGGAAGGAGAGTATCTCGACAGGGCTTATATCGGTTCATGTACGGGTGGAAAACTGTCTGATTTTAAAGCGGCCGCTGAAATCCTGATTGGAAATAAAGTAAAACTGGATACCTATATCGTACCGGCGACTACTGAAATTGCCCGGGCATTGGAAACAGAAACTCAATCAGGAATTCCTCTGATGGAAATCTTTAAAGAAGCCGGCTGCAAGATAGGTAACGCATCTTGTGCGGCATGTCTCGGAGGCCCTTCAGATACCTTTGGCCGCCTGAATCATGAAGAGGTTTGCATCTCATCCACGAACCGTAACTATCCCGGCAGGATGGGATCTAAACAGGCTCAGGTATACCTGGCCTCACCCTATACAGTTGCGGCTTCTGCCGTTACCGGTGTGATTACCGATCCGAGGGTGTTTATACAGCAGACGGTAATTTGAGTGAGAAGGCAAAGGGCAAAAGGCAGAAGTGTTTGATTTTAAATGCATTCAGCTTTCAGCAGTCAGTTTTTTATAAACCAAACTGAATACTTAAGGCTAATTGCTGATAACCGATAACTGATAGCTGATAGCTGATAGCTGATAGCCAAAATATTCTTCTGCCCTCTGCCTTCTGCGTTCTGCCAGACTCATGAACAAAAAATTAATCCAAAACCAAACTACAAAATGAATAACAACTCAAAACCCATCAAAGGAAAAGCATTTGTATTGGGTAAGAATATCGACACCGATCAAATTATACCGGCAGCACACCTTGTTTATAGCCTGGACGACCCTGAGGAGCGAAAGCTTTATGGTAAGTATGCCCTTTCTGGCGTACCGGCTGCAGAATCCGGATTGCCGGAAGGAGGAGTATCACTAACAAAGGAAGGGGAAACAGAAAGCCAATTTAAAATTATCGTTGCCAGTGACAATTTTGGCTGCGGGTCATCACGTGAACACGCTCCAGCTTGTTTGGAGATTGCCGGTATCGAAGCGATTGTCACACCCTCATACGCGCGGATTTTTTACAGAAATTCAGTGGATGGCGGATTTTTAATCCCTTTTGAGAGTTTTGAGGATTTAAGCAGTGAAGTCCATACCGGGGATGAATTGGAGATCGATCAGGTGAACCACAAACTCAAAAACCTCACACAGAATAAAGAATATCGAATCAAACCCCTGGGCAGTGTAGCTGATATTGTACATGCCGGTGGAATTTTTGAATATGCACGTCAAAATGGAATGGTGCCCAGATAATGAACAGAGTTGAAATTGTAGCCCTCCCCGGTGATGGAATTGGACCGGAGGTAACATCCGTTGCCGTTGATCTCTTAAAAGTGGTATGTAAACAGTACAATACGGAACTGATTGTAACTGAATTACCATTCGGCGGGACATGCTACGAAGAGTATGGGTCACCCGTTACTGAAGAGATATTGGACAAATGTATAAAGGCGAAGTTTGTGCTTCTGGGTGCTGTTGGTGGCCCTCAATGGGATGACCTCAACCCCGACAAGCGCCCGGAAGCCGCCTTATTACAACTCCGAAAGGAGTTGGGCGTTTTTGCAAACCTCAGGCCTATAAACGTTTATCCCGCCCTTTCCAGTGCCTCTTCATTGAAAAAAGAGATCCTGGATGGAACCGATATTCTGATCGTGAGAGAATTAACGGGAGGAATCTATTTTGGCAAACCCAGATATACTTCTGAAGAGAATGGGGATCCCTTTTCAGTAGACACAATGAAATATAGTCGATCAGAAGTGCGAAGAGTTGCCAAAGTCGCTTTTGAAGCGGCCAGATTGCGCGATGGCAGGGTATGTTCGGTTGATAAAGCAAATGTATTGGAAAGCTCTCGAATGTGGAGAAAATCAGTCATTGAACTCTCTGAAGAATATCCGGATGTGGAGCTCACGCATATGCTGGTTGATAATTGCGCGATGCAGATTATTCGTCAGCCGACACAATTTGATGTCATGGTAACCGGCAACTTATTCGGTGATATCCTGAGTGATGCAGCTTCCATGCTGACCGGCTCCCTGGGAATGTTGCCCTCCGCCAGTATAGGAGGTGAAAATGGACTCTACGAACCGGTTCATGGCTCCGCACCCGACATTGCCGGAAAAGGAGTGGCAAACCCTCTCGCAGCAGTCGCCTCAGCAGCCCTGCTTTGCAGATACTCCCTCAAACTGGAAGCTGCTGCTCAACAGATTGAATCAGCAATTATTTCTGTCCTTGAACAAGGCCTCCGAACCGCAGATCTGTTTACGGAAGAACCCGGAACCAAACTCGTCGGAACCGAAGAGATCGCAACCGCTCTGATGGAAATTGTAGGCAAAAGTGTTCCACAAACTGATTGAAGATTTATATAACTCTGAATACAAATTCAACAAACTTATCCATTTTTTAATATGGATTAGTTTGCTGAAGTATTTAACCCATATGCATCAATTACATTGTTTGATCCTGATGCAGGTATAAAAAGTGATAATTCTGACGGAAAAATCATTCTCTATCATTACCGTCTTATCTTATTCAATCATTCCCCTTAACTGATTTTTACTTATTTATTATTTAACTGCAAAAAACTATAGTAGAATTTATCCTTTTGTGATAAACCGCTCTTTACACTTTTCTATCCTCTATCTGAGGATAATCAATTATAGAAATCATTTCATACTCTGTAAACATCAACTACAGTAGGTTGATATTTTTTAGTACTATACTTTACAAAAATACGCTTACCAATCAGACTGTTTTCATATATTTTGAATGGAAACATCCGAAATTGGTTTCATTACGTATATATAAGTAGAATGATTTAATTGAAAACCACTTTCATAATATTTAAAACAGAAAATCACATGGATAAAACATACTACAATCCGGATGACTTGAAGAAGTTTGGTGACATTGGTGAATTTCAAAAAGAATTAGCCGATAAATTTTTTGACTACTACGGAACCGTGTTTGCAGATAGCGCACTCTCAGCAAAGGAAAAAGCTATCATTGCATTGGCTGTATCCCACGCCGTCCAGTGCCCTTACTGCATTGACGCATATACACAAGAAAGTTTGGAGAAAGGTTTTTCTGAAGAGCAGATGATGGAAGCTGTCCATGTAGCTGCAGCTATTCGCGGAGGAGCATCTCTGGTTCACGGGGTACAGATGATGAATAAGGTCGATAAACTCAGCATGTAAAATACCCATTTAATTAGGGCAGGTTTTAGCTCTCCTGCTGGATGAGCAGCGTCACACTGCTCCATTTTGCCGTAAATTTTAACGATCAAAAACAGAATATTGTGAAATCACTAATTGCACAAAGTCACTCCCTGTCTGACCCAAAGGTTCAGTTGGATGTGATAAATAATCATAATGATAAAATCAAAAGCCTGGAGAAGTTTGAGGATAAGATGGATAACATCGGACTTTTCCCGTTAAAACCAACCGGCGTTGAGATCTTTCAGATGAATGTTGGTTATATGTGTAACATGACCTGTAAACATTGTCATGTGGATGCAGGCCCGGACCGTAAAGAGATCATGACAAAGGAGACATTTGAACAGTGCCTGATTGCACTTGATCATCCTTCCATTCACACTGTTGATCTCACCGGAGGGGCTCCGGAGATGAACCCACATTTTCGCTGGTTTGTTGATGAAGTTTCGAAATTGGGCAAACATATCATCGTCCGTTCTAATCTGACCATATTAGACACCAAAAAGTTTGAAGATCTGCCCCGGTTTATGGCTGATCGAGGGGTTGAAATTACTTGTTCACTGCCCTTCTACAGTAAACGGCGCACCGACTCACAGCGAGGAGAGGGCACGTATGACAAATCCATGAAAATGCTTAAAGTCCTCAATGAAATTGGTTATGGAAAAGAGGAATCCGGGTTACTCTTAAATCTTGTATACAATCCCGTTGGTGCATTTTTGCCTCCGGATCAGGAATCCCTAAAACAGGATTACAAAGATCGTCTCTGGGAAGATCACGGAATCGTTTTTAACGATCTATATACAATTACAAACCTGCCCATCAGCCGATATCTGAATTTTCTTGTGATGAGTGATAATCTGGAGGAGTATATGGAGAAATTGATCACCTCATTTAATCCATCGGCCGCCATGGGTGTCATGTGTCGAAATACAATCTCTATTGGGTGGGATGGCACTCTGTACGATTGTGATTTCAATCAGATGTTGAATTTAAAAACCAATCATGGTGCTCCGGATCATATCAGTGACTGGAATCTGGATCAGCTCAATAATCGTGAAATAATCCTTAATCAACACTGTTACGGTTGCACAGCGGGAGCCGGCAGCAGCTGCGGCGGAGCAACTACATAGTTGAGCGATAGCGACATTCACCCCAACTGCGTCATCCTGATGAAGAACAGGATCTCAGGGCTTACGAGTGCGATATGATCAAAAGATTTTCTATAATTGGTGGCCTGAGATCCTGAAATAAATTCAGGATGACGGTTTTTTTAAGTTGATTGCCCTCTGCCAGATTTATGCTCTAAACACTTTTCACTTTTAACTAGGCTTTTCTGCGTGTGAATCGCCACACTCGGAGAACTCTTCTGCCCTCTGCCTTCTGCTTTCTGCCTTTTCCAACTCGTGTTCATTTTCTATATTCTAACACATACATTATCAACGCAAAAAAAACCACGCAAAAAGATGAAAATCACAATCAATCGTTTGAACGATGCAGTTCATATGGAAGCAAATAATGAGGATGGAGTAACACTCCATATGGACGGAACGAATGAAATTGGGGGCATAAATGGTGGATTTCGTCCCATGCAGATGTTATTGGCCGCCGCCGGGGGGTGTTCTGCTATCGACGTGGTTGGTATCCTTAAGAAACAGCGCCAAAATCCGGATGAATTGAAAGTTGAAGTGACCGGGGAACGCGTGGATGTGGGCACTTACTCCGAATTCAAGTCAATAAATATCCATTTTATATTAAGAGGCTCTCATTTGGATGAAAATAAAGTGGCCCGGGCCATCGACTTATCCCTGACGAAATACTGCTCTGTTTCTAAAACTTTGGAAAAAACAGCGAAGATCACGAGTAGTTACAAAATTGAAAAATAGTTTGGGTACCGAAGATCTATCTGAAAGAATTTGATTGGACTTCTCACTTTACACAATAAAATTTGATAAGCACTACTGTAGAGATTGAATGATAGTTGCTTCTCAACAGACGCTGCTTTGAGATCCTGAAATAAATTCAGGATGACCATTGGGCGGCCTACTGCCTTCTACTCTCTGCCTTCTGCCCTCTGCTTTCTGCCTTCTGCCCTCTGCTTTCTGCTTTCTGCTTTCTGCTTTCTGCCCGCTACCCTTTGCTTACTGCTGATATCAAAATTGTCGCTAATACACCAATTTGCTAACTTTGTTATGAAGCTATTTACTTTTTTACTTCTAACTTTTAACATTTTACCCTGATAAATTGACCAAAAAACAAAAGTTCGAAACAGAAGCAATCCGCACTCAAACTCCAACCACCGGTGAGAGAGAGCATTCCACACCTTTATACATGACATCCAGTTTCACTTTTGATTCTGCTGAACATGCACGTGCTATGTTTGCCAATGAGTTGGAGGGAAATGTCTACAGCCGTTACTCCAATCCGAATACAGATGAGTTTATCTCAAAAATGTGCAAACTGGAAGGCGCTGAATCGGGTGTGGCTACAGCTTCCGGAATGGCCGGTGTATTTGGCTGTCTGGCAGGAATCCTGAATCAGGGGGACCATCTGTTGGCTTCCAGATCTCTCTTTGGATCTTCCCATCAGATTTTGAGTCAAATATTGCCCCGATGGGGAATTACATTTACCTATGCGGATACAACTGATTTCGAAAGCTGGGAATCACTTCTGCAGTCAAATACAAAAATGCTTTTTCTGGAAACCCCTTCGAATCCGGGGCTCGATCTTATCGATTTGGAGTGGGCCGGGAAGTTATCCAGAGAGAATAACCTGATCATGGTTGTAGACAACTGTTTTGCCACTCCATACCTTCAGACACCGATCACCTATGGCGCAGATTTGGTTCAGCACTCTGCCACAAAATTTATCGATGGACAAGGCCGTGCGATCGGGGGAGTCATTGTCGGCAGTCAAAAATATATGGAGGAGATACAGTTTTTTACCCGTCACACCGGGCCGGCTCTCTCTCCTTTTAATGCCTGGCTTTTTAGTAAAAGCCTGGAAACATTGCCCGTTCGAATGGAGCGGCACTGTGACAATGCGGAACTGCTTGCCGATCTGTTGAGTGAACATTCAAACGTTAATTTTGTTAAGTATCCTCATCATAAAGATCATCCACAGTATGATCTGGCAAAAAAGCAGATGAAAAGAGGGGGTGGGGTTGTCTGTTTTGAGATCGATGGGGGCTACGAAAAAGCACAAAAATTCATTGATAAGATTCAAATGTTATCCAGATCAGCCAATCTGGGGGATACTCGTACAATCGTGACTCATCCCGCCTCAACAACTCATTCAAAATTAACCGATGATGAACGTCGGGCTGTAGGGATATCTCCCGGACTTATCCGAATAGCAGTCGGCCTGGAGCATAGTGATGATATTCTTAATGATGTGGAACAGGCTCTTAAATAATCTCATATTTATCTGAAAACTCATCCAATAACCAACACCATCTCACTAAGTTCATCTCAGGAGTCTAAGGAAGACTTTAGTAAGGAAAGTCAACACATCAATCGATCATAAGTAATCTCACGAGTAATTATGTTTCGTGGATTAGGGAGTTCTCGACTGAGCTTGTCTAGAGCTTGACGAAAGGCTCGAACTGACGAGATTATTGGTGTCATAAAAAAACCCACCATGATTTCTCATAGTGGGTTTTACATTTTTTCTAAGTAATTAAATTATTACTACTAAAAATTTATACGATTTTTGTGATTAATTCAGCCGTTCTTGCTGAGTAACCGGCTTCGTTATCGTACCATCCAATCACTTTCACCAGGGTTCCATCAACTTTGATTGTCCCACTGTCAAAAATACATGAATGAGGATTGCCGATAATATCAACCGATACCAAAGGCTCATCAGTGTACTGAAGGATTCCTTTCAGATTTCCTGAAGCAGCTTTTTTGAAGGCGGCAAGCACTTCTTCTTCGGTAGTGCCCTTTTTCACAACGGCAGTTAAATCAGTCAATGATCCTGTAAGTACAGGGACCCGAACGGCACCGCCATCAAGTTTACCTGCTAAATGTGGAAGTACCAATCCAACAGCAGCGGCAGCTCCGGTTGTTGTCGGTACAATGTTCACAGCTGCAGCTCTGGCTCTTCTAAGATCTTTATGAGGGCCATCAACAAGCGCCTGATCTCCTGTATAAGCATGGATCGTTGTCATAAAACCTTTTTCAACACCAAATGCATCATCCAATACTTTAACCATTGGTGCAAGACAGTTGGTCGTGCAACTCGCATTGGAGTAAATGGTCGCGTCTTTATCAATTTCGTTATCATTCACGCCAAGTACTACTGTTTTTACATCCCCTTTGGCAGGAGCAGAAATAACTACTTTTTTGGCGCCGGCTGCAATATGTTTTCCGGCAGCATCTGAATGAGTGAAAAATCCTGTAGATTCTACAACGACTTCTGCACCTCGTTCTCCCCATTTTAGATTGGCAGGATCTCTTTCGGCTGTAACACCAATTTTATTCCCATTAATCACCAGATTTTCTCCTTCAGCGTAAACTTCACCGTTAAACTTCCCTTGTGCTGAATCATATTTAAAAAGGTGCGCAAGTGTTTTAGCGTCTGTCAAGTCATTGATTCCAACAACTTCAATCGCATCATTTTGATGCTCCAATATTGCACGCATTACCAATCTCCCTATTCGCCCAAAACCATTAATACCAACTTTAATCTTAGCCATAAAATTTTACTCTTTTTTTATTCGAATTGTCTGCTTTCTTTTGCAGTTCTTTTATTTATATAAAATAACGTTTTTTGCGCTTACTATCCATAAAACCCTGTTATGCACAGATTAAGTTCATGAACTTTACACAAAAGCGCTTTTTTGAATGATATAAGTCTGAAAGTAGATTTATTACGGAGTATAGTAACAAATTACAGCCCTATACCATCTGGCAATCTGAGAATTACCATATAGAATTTATCCGTATGATCTATCCTTACTTAGAGTTACCAAATTCAAGTCTTGTTGATATTGCGATCAAACAGTAAAATTACGGTGATCAAACCGTATCTTTTGAGAAGCTTTCCAATCAGTGAAAATTTGACAAACGATCCGGGAATGGAAAAATAACGTTGACTATATTATTAGTCATCCAAATCCAATTCATCCGGGTCCAGATCATCATCTTCTGAGATCATTTCATCCACATCCGGTGTTGATTCATCAATATCATCTTCATCATCATCAATCGGTTCTACAGGGGCTGCTTTTTTCTTTATTTGAGCTTTCGCACCGGCTCTTCGAAGTAACATAACGATATCCGGATTGTCATTATCTATCGCAATATTGAGTGCCGTATCACCATTTTTATCTCTTAATCGAACATTCGCACCAGAGTCAATTAGATATTTTACAATCGATGTATGTCCCTCTCTTGCTGCTAACATCACCGCCGTTAAACCCCAATGTTGCTGGGCATTCAAATCCGCACCGGATTCAACAAGCAGTTTTACAGCCTCCAAAAAACCCTCTCTTGCAGCAACAATGAGAGCCAGGTTCCCAATGGGTGTACCCTTTTCCAGCAAATACTTCATGATTTCAATATTACTGATCTCAGCCGCGCGATTCAGGGCAGTCCCCCCCATCTTTGTCTGCTTTGCAGGGTCAGCACCATTTTCGATCAAATATTTAACAACGTCAAAATGCCCCCCTTCAGCAGCATAAATTAATGCCGTTGAGCCATTTTTCGCGACTTCATTTATGTCAGAACCTGCTTTAAGGCTCTTCTTTACTTCACTCAGATCTCCTGATTTTGCCGCTTGTAATAAGGGTGTTAACTCCATTTTTTTACCTTTTTTATATCAAATTTTAAAAATTCCCTGACGCTAAAATTGTACGGCATAATATTCAAAAAAAGTTGACTTAATCAACTCAATCTCTCACTCTTTTCAACTTTTTTTAAACCGCGGACATGAACCTTTGATCAACCCAATATTAATTTTTTAAAATAACTTCATTTTATGGTTCTAAGTTATTTAAAAACAATCCTGTATCATATCCATTCAGAAACTCCCGCCCACTCATTCTTTTGGTTCCCGGCAGTTGCAAAATTTTTATCTGTACTGATCCAATGCCACATCCAACAAATAGTTTCTCATCTTCCACATAAAGTTTACCCGTCTCAGCATTCATTGTTAGATCAGCTTCAGAGCTGTATATATTCATCTTTGACCCAGAATAGTGACACCATGCTACCGGGAACGGATTGAGGCCCCGTATAAAATTATGGACTTCAACAGCACTCTTATTAAAATCAATTCGGGTATTTTCATTAAACAATTTTGGGGCCGAGGATACCTCTTCTTCATTCTGCTTTTTTAGCGTATAACTACCTTCTGCAATTTGATCCACACTCTCTTTCAACAGTACAGATCCCATTTTTTTAAGTCTCTCATAGAGATCACCGGTTGTCTCCATATTGCCAATCGGAGTCCTTTTTTGTGCAATTATCTGTCCGCCATCCACCTTTTCATTCAAAAAAAATACTGTACAGCCTGTCTCTTTTTCACCTCTTATAATTGCCCAATGGATTGGAGCTGCACCTCTATATTTTGGCAAAAGTGAAGCGTGCAGGTTTATTGCCCCCATCTTGGGTACTTCAAGTATCTGAGCGGGTAAAATTCGAAAAGCAACGACTACCAAAAGATCCGGCTGCAGGTTCTTTATTTGGTCTAAAAATTGGTCTGATTGAACATCTTCTGCATCGATTACCGGGATATTCAACTCTAATGCTCTCTTTTTTAAATCGGTAGGTACGGCTTTACCTCCACGGCTCCGTCTTTTATCCGGATTACTTACAACAGCCAGAATATGATGATCAGAATCGTACAGTCGTTCTAAGCCGGGTACCGCAAATTCCGGGGATCCCATATAGACGATCTTCAGCGATTTCATTTCGGCTGCTTTACTTGTTTTGGCACAACCGGATAATCCGTCTCTAATAAACCAGTATCAATTTTTTTTAGCGTTGAACGATGAAAACGCCTTTTGAAAGAGCTCAGATGATCCAAAAAAAGAACTCCTTTCAGATGATCATATTCATGCTGAATAACTCTGGATACCCATCCGGAAAATTCTTCTGTTTTTTCTTCAAAATGTCGGTTTCTATACGTGACGGTTATCCGATCATGCCGGGAAACTTCATCTCTGACATCCGGAATGCTCAAACATCCCTCTTCCAATTTTACCATCACTCCCTCTGTAGTCAGTATCTTAGGATTGATAAAAACCATGGCCCCAAGATCTTCTTCATCATCCAGCTCTTCGGTCATCGTATCTGCGTTTATCACAAATAACTGAATAGACTTTCCAATTTGAGGAGCTGCCAAACCCACACCATTTGAATTGTACATGGTTTCAAACATGTCAGCAATCAATACCCCCAAATCTTCATTGAGCTCAACTACAGGTTTGGCCTCTTTTCTAAGAATGGGATCATTATATGTAACAATAGGTAGTATGGCCATGATTATAACTCCGGGTACGCTTGAATGAATTGCTGCAGGATGAGCGCTGCCGCAGCCTGATCCAACCTCCCCTTTTGATTCCGCTTTTTCTTCGAAACTCCGGACTCTTCCAATATTTCCATTGCTTCCTTCGACGTGTATCGCTCGTCCATTTTGTATATCTCTATGCCCTTATATTTGTTCTTAAGTGCATTAATATACTGAACTACAAGCTCAGTTGAAGTCGTTCTTTTCCCTTGTGGAGTTAAGGGCCACCCAACAACAATCCCTTTCACAGGACCTTCCATTTCAACCTGTCGCTGAATCTCAGCAAATGAATCTTCCGGTGAAAATGTACCAATCGGTATGGCAAAGTTCCCCAACGGATCCGTTCTCGCCAAACCCACACGTTTGCTTCCTACATCAACTCCGAGGATTCTGCCTTTAGAGATAGTCAATAATGATTAATCTACTTTATATCTTTAAGTGGCTGTTTTAGAAAGTTTTTCAACTTCTTACTTGGCTTAAAGTGAGTTTTTCTATGTGCAGGCACATAAATCACTTCATTTGTTTTAGGATTGCGAGCTTTAGGCTTCGCTTTTGTCTCTTTAACTTCAAATACACCAAAATTCCGCAATTCTATTCTGCAAGTTGGATCAGCATCCATCATTTTGCCTCTAAGCGAATTGATAACAGCATCTACCCAGGGTTCAGCCTGATTCAGTGGAACTTCCATCTTGTCTGCTACGCTGCGAACGATATCTCGTTTTGTATAAGTCACCATCTTTTTATCCTTATTTTATTTTTTAACCTTTTTATCAAACAATAGCTATTTAACTTTTTAATATAACCATTTACTAATTGGTAATAATCTCCCTTCTAATTTATTAAAAAATTTTAACATTTATTAAGTAATATTATGAGCTCAATTTACTTTTTAATTCTTACTCAAATCGAATTGCATTTTTAACTCCATCCACACGCTCAATTCGCTGAATAATCTTTTCTAAATGTTTCAAGTCATTTACGTAAGCTGTTATTAACCCCTCAAACATCCCATCTTCACTTGAAACATTAATACTTTTCATGTTCGTTTGCAATGACTTTGAGAGAACTTCTGTCAAATCATTGATAAGGCCAACTCTATCTTCCCCAATAACTTTAATTCCTCCAAGGAATTTTGTATCAATATTTTTCGCCCAGCTGATATCAACGACCCTCTCACCATCTGTACGTATCAGATGATGTGCATTTTTACAATTTGATCTGTGTATTTTTACATCTCCGTTTCGGCTTAAATATCCAATTACATTATCTCCCGGAATCGGATTGCAACAGTTGGCATACGAATACTTTACATCTGCAAGTTCCCCCTCAACGAGCAGTGCTTTCCCCTCTCCAACAGATCGGGCTGTTTTATAGTAATCCTCTGATTTCTCTTCCGCCGACTGTTTCCATTCACTCTCATCTTCTTCAAGCCGCCCCTTGCTTTTTAGTTGTTTAACCGTTTTATAAAGTTTTGCAACATCAAAAGCACCCGATCCAATCTCATAAAAAAGTTCCTGAGCATCACTGTAATTAAATCGTTTTGCTAACTTGGTAATCTCCTGATCTGTGATCTCCACCTTTCCTCTTAAAGCCCTCTTTTCCCATAGCTCACGACCCTGATTGGCAATTTTCCTCTCTTTCTGCTTGATGTATTGTCGTATTCTGGCTTTTGCCTTATGCGTAACCACATCTTCCATCCAGTCTGGATTCAGATTCACCTTATTTGAGGTGATTATTTCAACCTGATCGCCGGATCTCAGTTTCTGCCTTAACGGCACCATCTTGCCATTTACTTTTGCCGCAATCGATCTCTCCCCAATCTCACTATGAATTTCAAAAGCAAAATCGATACAGGATGCTCCGTTCGGCAGTGTCTTCAGATCTCCATTAGGGGTAAATACATAAATTTCATCCTGATATAAATTTAACTGAAAATCTTTTACAAATTCCGTTGCCGCATCCGGCCTTGGAGCATCCAAAACATCCCTTACCCAATGCACAAATTTATCCAGCTGTTCACTGCCGCTATTTTCACCCTCCTTATATTTCCAATGTGCAGCAACACCCTGCTCAGCGATATAATCCATTTTTCTCGTTCGTATTTGCACTTCTACTTTACGCCCTTTTTTGGTGATAACAGTCGTATGCAGTGACTGATACCCATTGGCTTTTGGAACGGATATAAAATCCCGAAATCGCTTGGGTATGGGTGTATACCAATCTGTTATTACTGAATACACCCTCCAACAATCCTCTTTAGTATGTGGATCTTCTAATATGATCCGAATAGCAAACAGATCATATATCTCTTCAAATGGCTTCTGTTGCATCTGCATCTTTCTGTAAATGGAGTAGATGTGCTTGGGCCGGCCTTTAATTTCAAATACAAATGACTGTTCACCCAGTTCTTTCTTGATAGGGCTCATAAACTCATCAATAAACTCTTCCCTGGCCTCTTTTTTCTCTCTTAGCTTCCTTACAATAAATCTGTATGAATTCGGGTCGATTACTTTAAAACAGAGATCTTCCAACTCGTTTTTGATTTTAAACAGGCCAAATCTGTGAGCCAACGGTGCATAAAGCTCCATGGTTTCGGTTGCCTTATTTAATTGCCTCTGCTTGGATAGGTGATTGATGGTCCTCATATTGTGAAGCCGATCCGCAAACTTGATCAAGACGACTCGAATATCATCGGCCATCGAAAGCAACAACTTCATAAAGGTTTCAGCCTGCTTGGTATCCCGATTTTCAAACACCCCTAAAATCTTGGTCAACCCATCAATCAGATTTTTTACAGTTTCTCCGAAAAGGGTCTCGATATAGCCTAACGTTACACTGGTGTCTTCAACTGTATCATGAAGCAGTGCTGCCGCAACGGATACATCATCAATATTAAACTCCTCAGCCATGATACGAGCTACCTCAACCGGATGCTCATAATAGGGCTCACCAGAGGCCCGTTTGACATCTTCATGAGACTTGCAGCATAATTTAAAGGCCCGTGTTATCAGCTCATCATCACACTTTTCCAAGTGGTTATGGCAAGACGCAAGTAACTTGTTAAGTGCGACAAGCTGTTTATCATTCAGCTCATACTCATCAAGGCTTTGGCGCAATTTAATTTCAGCTTCAGACATATATTGCTTTAAAGACTATACTATGGGTCAATCTGAATCTAGCGACCATCGCTAGTTTTATATCAGACATAAGCAGGCAATTTCGAATTTTTTTATCTCATTTGCTTAAAAATGTACTTTTTACTCCATTCTGGCAAATGGCCTCAGACTCAGATCATCAAACAACCCTTCTCTTGCTTTTAACGAACCTGTAATGGCAATCATTGCAGCATTGTCAGTACAATATTCATGCGCAGGTATCAAAAGCTGAAGATTTAATTCATCTGCCAGCTTTTCAGCTTTCCCCCTCAACATGGAATTTGCCGATACACCTCCCGCCAACATAACCGTTTGAACACCGGTTTTTATGACGGCTCTCTTTAATTTTGCTATCAAAACATCTGTAATTGCGGCAGACACACTGGCACAGATATCATTTATATGATTTTCTACATAACCCTCTTCTTGTTTCTGAGTGTAATAAAGCACACTTGTCTTCAAACCCGAAAAACTAAAGTCAAGACCCTGTTTAATCATCGATCTTGGGAATGAATAAAATTCCGGATCTCCTGTTTTGGAAAGTTTATCTACAATGGGTCCGGCCGGATATGGCAACTTCAGAATCTTCCCAATCTTATCAAATGCTTCACCGGCTGCATCATCTCTAGTTTTCCCCAAAAGCCTGTGATTAAACGCATCTTTTAGATGAACCAATCGAGTATGACCCCCTGAAACGATCAATGCAACCGCGGGATAACTCTCTTCATGCTCAATAAAATTGGCGTACATATGAGCCTCTATATGATTTACGCCTATTATTGGAACCTTCTGAGAAATTGCCAATCCTTTTGCAAAACTGATTCCAACCAACAAAGATCCCATCAATCCGGGGCCTTGTGCCACTGCGATTGCATCGATATCCTTGAGCAAAACTCCCGATTCACGAAGAGCTTGATCAACCGTTTGAGTGATCGTTTTATGATGTGCCCTGGACGCCAGTTCCGGCACCACTCCCCCATATCTTTCATGGATCGCCTGGGTTGCTATAACATTAGACAAAATTTTCCCCTTAGAACAGACCGCTGCAGCTGTCTCATCACACGAGGATTCTATACCTAAAATATTCATGATGGTAAGATACAATCTATTTCAAATAAAAAAGCCCCCGCACAATACGGGGGCTTTAAGCTACAAATGTTATGTTGAGAAAAAATTACTTCTTCTCTTCCTCATCTTCGTCAACCACTTCATAATCCGCATCTACCGCGTCTTCACCTTCAGCTGTCGCTTCAGACGAACCTGCCTCGCCATCTGCACCAGCCTGTTCTTCCGCAGCCGCAGCTTGATATATCTCTTGTGAAGCAGCCGCCCAAGCCTGATTCAACTCTTCGATAGCCGCGTCGATTTCATCCACTTTTTGCTCTTTGTGGAGTTCTTCCAGCTTGGCAAGAGCGGCGTCAATCTTCGTTTTATTATCTTCAGATATCTTATCTTTATGCTCTTCCAGCTGTTTTTTGGTTGAGAAAAGCAGCGAATCAGCTTTGTTCAATGTCTCCACTCGATCTCTGAGTTTCTGATCTTCTTCAGCATGCTCCTCAGCCGCTTTTTTCATCTTCTCAATCTCTGAATCACTCAATCCTGATGAAGACTCAATTCGAATGCTCTGCTCTTTACCGGTACCTTTATCTTTAGCACTCACATTCAGAACACCATTGGCATCCAAATCAAATGTAACCTCAATTTGAGGCACCCCTCTTGGCGCCGGTGGAATTCCATCTAAATGAAATCTGCCTAATGTACGGTTGGCCGTTGCCTGTGCCCGCTCTCCTTGCAAGATGTGAATCTCTACACTTGTTTGACTATCTGCAGCAGTAGAAAATACCTCTTTTTTACTGGTAGGTATCGTTGTGTTGGATTCAATCAACTTGGTCATGACACCGCCCAATGTTTCAATACCCAATGTTAACGGTGTAACATCCAGCAGAACCACATCATCTACATCGCCACTGAGTACTCCACCCTGGATGGCAGCTCCTACCGCAACCACTTCATCCGGATTTACTCCTTTACTGGGCTCTTTACCGAAGAACTCTTTAACAACTTCCTGAATTTTCGGAATTCTGGTTGAACCACCCACTAAAATGACCTGATCGATCTCACTCTTATTAATCCCTGCATCTTTTAATGCTTTTTCACAAGGCGTGATCGTTCTCTTAACAAGATCATCCACCAATTGCTCAAATTTTGAACGGGTAATATCCAAATTCAAATGCTTCGGCCCGGAGTCGGTAGCAGTAATAAACGGAAGGTTCACATTTGTTTTTTGTGAACTTGACAGCTCTATTTTTGCTTTCTCAGCTGCATCTTTCAGTCGCTGCATCGCCATCGGATCTTTTCTGAGATCAATCCCTTCATCTTTTTTGAACTCATCTGCAAGGAAGTTGATCAGTCTCTGATCAAAATCATCCCCACCCAAATGGGTATCGCCATTGGATGATTTAACTTCAAAAACACCATCACCCAGATCCAAAACAGACACATCAAATGTACCTCCACCTAAATCGTATACGATAATGGTTTGGTCTTGATCTTTTTTATCTAAACCATAAGCCAGCGCAGCTGCCGTGGGTTCATTTATAATTCGTTTCACATCCAGACCTGCAATCTTCCCCGCTTCCTGCGTCGCTTTACGCTGTGCATCGTTGAAATAAGCCGGAACAGTTATTACCGCATCTGTAACTTTTTCACCGAGATACTCTTCAGCAGTTTGCTTCATTTTCTGAAGCACCATCGCTGAAATCTCCTGAGGTGCATACTTTCTATCATCAATCTGAACCCTGGCAGTGCCGTCGTCTTTGGACGATACTACCTTGTAGGAAACCTGCCCGGCTTCTTCTTTCACTTCATTAAACATCCGGCCCATAAATCTCTTAATCGATGAGACCGTTTTTTCAGGATTTGTAATTGCCTGTCTTTTAGCAGGCGCACCAACCAATCGTTCTCCATCTTTAGTAAATGCGACAACAGATGGTGTTGTACGGCCTCCTTCTGAATTCTGTATAACTACCGGTTCATTGCCTTCCATTACTGAAACACATGAATTTGTAGTCCCTAAATCTATTCCTATTATCTTGCCCATAATTTGTAACCTTAATCTTTATTATTTATTTCTAAAATCTTATTTGATCGGAATCGTCGTTGAATCACTCTCTTCATCTGATTCCGTTTTTTTGAGTGTGATCGTTAACACCCCATCTTTAAAAGATGCTGATATTGATTTCGCATCTGCTTCATCCGGAAGTGCAAAAGATCTTGAAAAAGATCCCTGTTTTCTCTCCGACCGCTTTAAAGTCTCTTCATCATCTAAATAGAGTTCCCGATCACCACTGATTGTCAAAACTCTACTCTTTAATGAGATGTGGATCATTTTTTTTGTCATGCCGGGCAGATCCATTAAAACTGAAAATGAAGTATCACTCTCAGTTATATCACACGCCGGCTTAAAATGTCCCTCATTATCTACACCGGGTACCACTCGTTCAACAAATTGCTGAATCTCTTTTCCAAGTTTCGATAACTGCTTTTCAATATCTATTGTGTTTTTGCTCATAGTCTTTCGTTTTTCATATATCATTGCAACCAGAATGCCAATTCTTTCACAGTTGTCTTAAAACTGACGTATTGACATAGATATTCTTTAATATGTGACCCGATGCCACCGCATCATTCAACCTGACTGTCATTCTGAAGAATTGAGAACATCTCGACTACACTACGTCGCTATTGCTCCTGCGCTCCGCTCGATGTGACGGTGGTGATTTTAAACTCTCACAATCCCGTCTGTTCGCGCGCACATCGAGCATTTTTCATCAGGCGGCTCAAGCTATAAACTGAGTCGAGATGGTAGTCGAGAACTCCTTCATTAAGTGAGGTATACTATAATCAAGAAAGACCATATAGATGATCCCAGAAATTAGGATAGGAGATCGCCGTGCATTCAGCATCTTGTATCTGAGACTTCCCATTGGATCGCGAAGCCATCACTGCGGCAGCCATCGCCATTCTGTGATCGCGCCAGGTAGGATAGGTGGTGGGATTAGGGATAAAATTCGGCCGGCCATTGATCACCATTCCATCCGGCTTCTCTTCGATATCTGCCCCTGAATTTTTTAAAATCTTTGCCATTGCAGATAATCGATCTGTCTCTTTATGCCGTAGCTCCTCCGCTCCCGAGATCACAGATTTCCCCTCCGCAAAACACATTGCAACCATCAATATGGGTAGTTCATCAATACAATTTGGTATCAAAAGCGGATCAACGGTTACACCTTTCAGTTCACACGGACTAACATGAATATCAGCAACCGGCTCCCTTCCTTCTTCTTTTTGATTAGTTTTTTTAAATTCTCCGCCCATCTGCTCCAATATCGTCATAGCAGCTGTTCTTGTCGGGTTCATACCTACACTTTTCAGCAACAGATCCGAATCACGATGGATAGATCCTGCCACTAACCAAAATGCTGCCGCGGAAAAATCGCCCGGTACTCTATAGGACTGTATCGGAATCTTATCCTTCCTACTGCCAGATATGAGTTTTCCCCCTTGGTGCACGACCGATTTCAATCCTAATAATCGTTCTGTATGATCTCTGCTCTGCTCTTTTTCGAATACCTCTGTTGGCTCTTCACCAAAAAGTCCGGCCAAAAGAACTGCCGACTTAAGTTGAGCACTGGCAATTGGCAATGGATATCTCAATCCTTTAACGCCATTATGCCCTCTTATTTTTAACGGAGCAAATTTCCCATCTCTTCCATCAATATTGCATCCCATTTCGGTAAGAGGGTCAATAATTCTTTTCATGGTTCTGGCAGACAAAGATTCATCTCCGATCATTTCACAATGAACCCCTGCTCCTGCCAAAATTCCACCCATCAATCTCATTGTGGTTCCGGAATTCCCACAATCAAGAGGACTATCCGGATTTATATATCCATCTCTGCCTACTCCAATGATCTTGACCACTCCGTCGCTCTGTTCCCACTTTACCCCCAATTGCCTGAGACATTGCAGTGTGCTTTGCGGGTCGGCGGCGGACGAATAATTCGATATCAAACTCTCTCCATCTGCCAATGAGGCAAACATGGCCGACCGATGTGAAATGGATTTATCGGGTGGAGGTGTTAGAATTCCCCTAACTCCTCTAAGTGGGTGTACTTCTTTTATCATGTTTAGCTACCATCCAATAATCGTTTTGCCCTTACAGCTCCGGGAGAATCAGGATACCTCTCAATAATCGAATTTAAAATTGATATTGCTTCTCCTCTTCGACCCTCACGAATATAAATCTCCGCGATTTTTAATTGTGATTGAGAGACCCAGTTACCGTACGCTTCAAACAGTGTATTTAGTCTGGTAAATGCCTCCATTGCTTCCTCACTGTTTCCTTCTGCAAGATAGGTTTCACCAATCAGGAACTGAGCTTCAGCACCGATTTCAGTTGTATTATTACCGGCAACTAAATTAAAAAATCTACGCGCTTCATCTATTCTGTCATCCCGAAGAAGCACTTTACCCAAACCAACTCTTGCGGCATCATTACCCGAATTGATTGTTAACACATTCTCAAAATTCTGCCTTGCTTCTGCCCTTTCCCCGAGCTCTAAATTCGCATTCCCTATTCCAAGAAGAGACTCCTGCTGATATCGTGAATCTTTCTCTGCTAATTCTGAGTATCTTCTTTTTGATTCTTCATAATTACCTAACTCATACTGTATTCTTGCAAGTTGTGCAAGTGCCGCAGCGGCTCTTTCTGAATTTGGAAAATCATTGATTAATGTTTCAAACGTTTCGGCTGCTTCTGCATTTCTACCGGTTCTCACGTATGCATCACCCATATTAAAATAGGCTTCCGGCATTAACTCTCTATTATTGGTAATACGTAAATATTGTCTGAACTCCCTTACTGCGCCATCATAATCGCCGGATTGAAATACATTTTCAGCCTGACGGAAACGGAGCCTGTCTGCCGTGGTTGATGTGGGATTGTCATCAAGAAAATCTTCTAATGTATTGGTACTGGTGTCATCCAGCCCCGCCGACATCTGAGCAAATTGAATGCCATCGATCGCCTCAATGATATACTGGCTTCTTGGGTAATCCTCTAATACTTGTCTGTAGGCATTGATCGCCTCCTCATAATTCCCTGAGTTATAATAGGAATCCCCAATATTGTACTGAGCCCTGGCAGCCCATTCCGTACCCGGATACCGACTGATGACGGATCGAAACTCTTCGATCGCCTGATCATAGTTACCTGTGTTTAAATAAATATACGCAATGTTATAAGCTGCTTGCTCCCTTAAACGGCTGAATGGGTAAATTCTGAGTAGCCTTCTGAATTCTGTAACTGCCTCAAAATTTCTATTCATTCGATAGTGACTGTTTGCAACTTGAAACATGGCATAGTCGCCACCGGGTTCCGCACCGATCGTTGCACGGTAATATTCCATCGCTTCACCATAACTGCCTTGAGCATAGAATGAATCTGCAATCCGAAGACGCGTATCAATATCATACGGAAAGAGTGCAATACTGGGTGGCTCATAGTTAGCCAGGAAGTCGATTAATGGTGCCGTTGCATTCTCAAAATCACCCATCATAAAATAAGACCATCCCAAACTATACTTTGCCGCGCCAACCAACTCACTATTGGGATATCGTCGTATAAATTCTGCAAACTGGCGCGACGCTGCACCGAATTCAGACGATTGATAATTTGCATCGGCACTCCAAAAAAGGGCTTCACTTCCTAAGTCACTATTGGGAGCAGAATTATATACCGCTTCAAAATCAGGCTGTGCCTGGCGATATGCCTGATTAAAGTAGAGTACCCAGGCTCTTTGAAACTGAGTCTGACGTTTTAATACAGGATCCAAATCTGTGATATTTCCGGCTAATTCAAATGCTTCAATTGCTCGTGTATATTCACCATTTGCATAATAGGCTTCTCCCAATAGAATCAATAGATTTCCCGGATCATTGAGTTCTGTATAGTTTCTCGCCAATGGCAGTAGTACTTCAACAGCTTCGGAGTTTGACCCTACTTCAAGAGCAGTAAATGCCCATTCATATCTTGCCTCTTCATAAAAAACTCCTTCACCAAATCGATCCCCAAACTCTCTGAAAGTATCCAGTGAACTCCTGACTCTGCCGGCAAGTTTTTCGTTTACTGCTTGATAATAGAGAGCTCTTCGTGCGAGATCATCACTGCCGGCCGCTGCCTCTGCAAATGCGGTTGATGCCCAATGATAGATATCCTGCTTATGATAAACCCAACCTAAGCCATAGTGAGCTATGCGCTCCTCGGAAGGATTTTCAACCCTGCTTAAATAGATCCTGTAATATCGGGTTGCCTCTTCAAAATTGTTTATTGCGTTATAACTCTCTGCAATCAGATAGATCGCTTTTTGACGATTCTCCTCATCAACGTAAGCAAGGGCATCCAGAAATGCCGCTATAGCTTCAGAATATCTTTTTTGCTGATAATAAGACTCCCCCAATGCGGTGCCAATTCTCCTGGCAGGGGCTGTGTCAGGATGCCTTTCCCTTAATAGCTCGAATGCATCTGATGCAGAATCATATCTCTCTTCTTCTAAATAAAGACGCCCTCTCGAATAGAGTGCTCTGGGAGACCAAATGCTTCGCGGATGATTATCCGCAAGGCCCAGAAAATAACTTCTGCCCAACTCATAGTCCCCACTTTCAGCAGATACCTCTCCCAGTGTATAATATAATTCTGCTCTATCTGTATAAGATTGCGGATAGTTTAAAGCCTGATCAAATCGATTGATTGCCTCCCCATACTCCTCTCTTTCTAAATGCTGATGACCGACCTCTTTTAGCAAAACAGCCACACGATTGCTGCCGGGATATTCCTGAATGAAACGATCTACATAAAGATCTGAAGCCACCGAATCCACCTGTGTAAAAGCCCTGACTCTATAAAAATCAGCTGTCTCCCGATCAGTAGAGCTCTGACTTTCAACAACTGCCTTCTCAAAGAGTGAGATTGACTCTAAATAGAGCCCTTTCTCAAAAAGGTCCAGACCCGATTGGAATAATTTTTGGTAAGACTCCTGATCATGTTGCGATTTGACATCCGCCGGAATGATGGAGCTGATAATAATAAAACAGAATAAAAAAAAGGTTGTGATTCGATGCATTATTAATTCAGTCTTAATGGAAACATATCTTCTTCCCTATGCAAATATACCAACTCAAAAGAATATGTTCCCAAAATCCTTGATAATGACTGAAAAACTTTCAGACATCCAGATATCTCATCAATTCATCAGCTCTAGTACTTAAGTCAATCTGTACCAGGTCTGCACGGTTTGAAGTGGTAACAAGATATCCATGACGGCGAAGTGATGATGTAATGGCAGACGTTTCCTGAGTATTGACCTTTATTGAAACCTCCAAAAAAGGTTCCAGATCTTTGGACGGCTCGACCGTTAATCCAAGGATTCTAGCCTCTTCAGTTTCGATTAAATGAACTAATTCGGACAGTGTAAAGTCTGATTTAGCCATTTGAACGGTAATAACAGAGCCATCAACCGTTACATTTAGCATGTTCGTCAGGGCTTCTAAAACATTCTTTTTCTCAATAACACCCAAATAGGCATCCGAATGATCAATTACTGATAAAATTCGGACTTCATGTTGCAACATTTGTCTGGCTACTTCAAATATGTGTTGATTTTCAAGGGTATAAATCGGAGTCCTGATTTCCAGATCAGAAATCGGGCTCGACTCATCCACTCTATCCGCAACATCCTCAAACAAAATATGTCCGACTAATTTGTTTGTAATTGATTCAACCACTGGAACACTCGATGTTTGCCATGCATCCATTTTTGCAAGCGCAGCTGAAACCGGACTCGTTGGTTGGAGTGGCACAAAGTCATTATTTAAAATCTCTTTTGCTAACATCTCAATTTTTGATCAAAGGTTCTATATCAGATAACATCGATTTAAATCGCTCTTTATCCTCTTTTGTTACGCTGCCTTTTATTGATACGTAGTTTCCATCATAATGTTCTGTATCGACAATTCCTACTTCATGTAAATAAGCCACCGCTTTATAATGAGACATTGGTATTCGATAGTCAAACTCAACGTACTTCTCTTCTATAATCTTTTCAAGTCTGTCTTGAAGTTTTTCTAAACCGATCCCCCGATAGGCCGAAACGTAGAGTGCGCCGGGAAATTCTCGTTTAAGATTGATCAGTTTTTCAGGATCAATGGCATCGATCTTATTGAAAACCAATATTTTTTTCGGGTTGTTCATCCCAAGTTCTTTGAGTGTATCTTCAACAACCTTAATATAATCATTGACAAGGCGGTTACTGGCATCTACTATATGCAGGAGAACATCTGCATCTCTTACTTCATCCAGTGTTGATTTAAAACTTTCAATCAGACCGTGAGGAAGTTTTCGGATAAAACCAACGGTATCAGAAAGCAGCACTTCATGATTTGCCATCTGCATTCTGCGAACGGTAGAATCAAGCGTTGCAAATAACCTATCCTCAGCCAGAACGTTTGATTCGGTCAATGTATTCATTAGTGTTGATTTACCGGCATTTGTATAACCGATCAATGATACCCTGGTAAGACTCTCCCGGCCTTTTCGCTGCGTGGTTCGCTGCCGGTCTAGTTTTTCAAGCTTCTCCTTTAAAGTTGATATTCGTTTCCCAATCAGACGCCTGTCCGTTTCAATCTGTGTTTCACCCGGACCCTTTGTCCCGATTCCCCCTTTTTGTCTGGAAAGGTGAGTCCAGAAGCGGGTCAGCCTGGGTAATAGATATTGCAGTTGTGCAAGCTCGACCTGAGTTTTTGCCGCAGCGGTTTTTGCCCTTGAGGCAAAAATATCAAGGATTAATCCACTTCGGTCTAAGACTTTTACTTTTGTGATTTTTTCAATATTTCTGATTTGGGTCGCGGACAACTCATCATCAAAAATTAAAATATCTGCTTCTTTCTCGGCCACTAACTGCTTAAGCTGATGAAGTTTACCCTTTCCTATATAGGTTGTCGGGTCTGGATGAGGACGGTTTTGCAATACTTTCTCAGCAGTATCAGCTCCCGCTGTGTCACTCAATAACATTAATTCTTCCAGATACTCCTCTGCAAGCCATCTTGGTGTATCAGGTCCAAAAATTCCAACTAATATGGCTCTCTCTTTCTCAAGAGTGGGTTTTCTGATATCTTCTAACAAATTGGGTGGGGTTCCTATCCCTTTTATTTAAATGATTTGAAATCAAACTCGGAATCGACAACCGGCGTCACAATTCTGCCAATTTTCAGTGCTACAATTTTGTCAAATTTTAACGTGCGCCGATCTGGAACAAAAAGTTCAAGCCGGATTAATCGATTCTGATCCCATTTATGGTTGTGTTCTCTATAGATGAAGACATAATCCGATCCTTTTGAAGATGGTTTTTCAACATAATCATTGATTTGATGCCAGGCTATGGTTTGCGAAGGATCATTAATGTTCTTAACGATTCCATGATCCGTTATATAGGACTTCGCAGTGAAATAACTGGACGTAAACCAACAGATTCCCATCCAAAGATAACAACCGATTATTGTATAATACTGTTCAACCTGATTACTGTAGACGACAAATGTTACAGCTGCTAAAAATCCTAAAAACAGAGTCGAAAATAGCGGGCCGCCTAATAATTTACCGGATTTCCAACTAATACGAATATTCCTCAGCCGCAATGCATTTGCAACCGTATACGCCGCTAAAAAAGTAGCCCCCATTGTAAATAGTGCTAATAGCAGCACAAAAAGACTATGAATATCGGTCGATAAGTTCATTTCAGTGTTTCAGCTTTAAAGGATCTAGACACGATTGACTCCAATAGTAACAAAATGATGGCAATGATAACAAACCAATACCAAATTTCCTTTCCAAATGAAGCCATTTCAAGATCTTCTGAAAATTGCGTTTGATCCGGCCTTGATTGAACAGCTCTGACATTTTGGAAAGACTCATTAACGATCACTGTGAGATCTGCTAATTCTAACGTATTCAAATTCGATTCCATTGTGTCTTGATTTACGCCAAATAGTATATTACGGCCGGAAGTTTTCAGATATAACCATCCCGGTCGCCACTCAACTCCTGAATACCTGACCTCCGACCCGGATAGAGTTTGTCTAAGTTCAGGCAGGATCGTTTCGCTATCTTTTTCAAATTCAATAATATCTACACTTTGTTCGCTCATATAGTTGAATTCACTGCCCAAATAGTGAACATTGAGCGAAGCTGTTTCTCCACTTGCCAGGTAATCGATAGTTCTAAAGAAAAGCGGTGCAAAAAAAGGTTTAATTGGAAAGTTTGACCATCCCGGATCAGTTCCAATAGCTGAGTATATTATAGATCCATTGCCAATCCTTGATTCCATCAAAAGCGGACTGCCCGTTCTGGTATTCAAAATTGCGTAATCCGTTGATCTATCCGATGGCGAAATTTCGAAATAGTAAAAAAGTTCCGGCAAATTCAACCTCAGCTCTTCATCATCAGATCTGTCAAATAATCTGTCGATGACAGGATGTCCGTCCGATGGAACAGCCATTCGATCGACCGAATCAAATGATCCATAACTGCCAATAATATTCAAATATCCGGATGATCCGCTAAAACCGATTAATCGATTATAGTTATTTAAACTCCCTGTAGCAGCGGGTATTAATAGCAGTCCCGCACCCTCTTGAACCCGATCCAATAGCGGCTGACTCAGATAGTCCGGGATGGTTCTTAATGCATCTAATACGATCGCATCATACTCACTTATATCTGATACCTGAACACTCTCAATCTCTCTAAACTCTATCTGGAATCTTGTTTCATCCTCAGCTGCAACTTCCAGCATCGGCCTTAGATAACTGCTCATAGCGCCTTCAGAATTTATATCCTCATGGAGAACAAGAATGTTTTTAATATCTGGTGATTTAATAGAAGCATAATATCTGTTATCAAATACCAGATCATCCCCTTCAATCAATAGTTCAACTGCACTAAATTGATTTTCCGATGAAGGTATTTCAAACACAAATTCTGTAGAAGATTCACTGTCTGCAGTAAAGGATTGTTGTGTTACAAGTTCGTCGTCCATGATTAGGCTTATAAAAGCGTTACTCGCAGAGCGCGACCCATAATTCCTTACAACCACTCGCAACTGCCGGAGATCCGATTGTCCTCCAACAGACGTTTCAAGTGCCACCCGTTCAAAACCGATATTTACGGCATCTGAACCTTCTACTTTCACAATTTGTAAGAATATATTTTCAAATTCTTCCTCAGACAGAGCCTCCAATTTACTTTTCATTGATAGACCGGCTTCTGTAATAAAGTAGATCATCTTATTCGGTTCATTCTCCTGAATCAATCGATTTGCCAACTCTTTTATCCTGACATCTGAATAGTTTCCGGCATTGCTAACCTCAATATCATTCAACAAAGATCTGATTGAGCGTCCGCCCAATAGCGGTGTATTCATACCGGTACCATGTGTCACATCCAATGTAACGCGATCATCCCTTCCTAACATGTCGATCACCGTTTCAGCTATTCCAATAGCCTGCTCCAGATACGGCCCTTCACGAGTTATTTGATCCATCTTTGGGCCATTGTCAATAATAATGGCGACAACTTTTGGTTCATTGTTTGCCCCCCATCCGATCTCCGGTGGTAAAAATGGCCTGGAAACTGCCAATACCAATACTAAAATAGCAGTGCATCTTATCGCCAACAACAGCCATCTCTTGATTTTTATACGCTTCAAGGCAGTTGTTTTGAGTGATTCAAAAAAAGCCAGGGTTGAAAATCTGATTTTTTTTGGCTTTCTGATATTCAGCAGATATATAAGTAACGGTACCGCAACCGTTAGCAAAGCGAATAAAAAAATCGGATTTAGAAAGCTCATTAGTCTAAAAGTTTTTACCTTAGATGCATCACTGCTTGAAACATTTTCGCAAAATGTCTGTTAAGCTACTTGAATAACCATTCCATATCAAACATATTATTTAAAATCAGGTGCTCGTTAAACAAATCTTTACTGTAAAAAATATTCCTTTATGGGTGTTATTCTTTGTAACTGTCTCATGTGGCCGTACATCAACAGATCAATGGGTTGACTTGGTTCCCGAATCTGTCTTGGCTGTCATTGTACCGGAAAACAATCAATCTCTGAACGAATTTTTAACGGCACAATATCTTCCGCTTCTGGATGATATCACGCCATCTGCATTCCAAATCGTTACAAATGTTCAGGAAAACAGCGAATCACAAATCATCGTTAACGCTCTTCTCCTTTATCCCGATACATCCAATGACTGGCAGCCTCTGTGGATAACAAATCAAATCTCCGGGCTGAAATCTCGATTAACCGCACTCTATCAAAGAGATTTTGAACAAAATCAGTATGAATTTTTAGGAACTACAATTGAAAAATTTTTCATGGCGGATAGAGTTCTTTTTTGGGTTGAAATAGGAAATTATACCCTATTCTCTGAATCAAGTTTAGCTATTGAAAGTGCTCTCCGAACCCTTCATGGTGAAGAAAACAACCTTAACATAACTCAACAGGATTTATCAAATGGGGCATTTATACTGAATATCCCTGCTTTGGATACATGGACAAAACAGTTGGCACAAGTAACATTCAGGCCATTTCTAAATGATATTTTTCAGGGATCTTCTCCTGCTGTTTTCCAGCTTAATCAAAATGAAAATAGTGATTGGAATTGGCAATTTGCAGGTTCTATGCAACTTCAAAGAGAGAAATCAACCCTGTTAGAATCTGTCAGTTCAACCCCACAAGATTTTATATTGGATCGGTTTATCCCGATTAGTGCAGCGGCCTTTTCCATTTTTAGATTAGATCCGGGTGCGTTCTTTGAAGTAGATTTTGAACTTAATCATGAAACAGATCAGTTTTTGGAAAGCAATTCAGGCACCATTGAGGCCCTGCAACAAGATCTTGGTGATGAAGTAGCATTTGTTGCATTTGCAGAGTCGGGGCCTACCAGTAGCAGTGAATATCTTTTTTTGAGATCGGTTAATAACCCTACGTCTATCAGGAATTTTTTAGATAATCTCACTGAGCGGAATTTGATCATCAGAGATAACAATACGTACTCCATCGATAGCCAAATACTTGGGAAAGTATTTGGATCTGAATTGAATACAATGGAAAATTTCTATCTGACGCTTTACGATCAAGTCATATCAATAGCCCAAAGAAAGGGTTTGGCTGAGAGTGTTGGCGGCGACTCTGAACGCAGAAGGGTTATGTTTTATAATGACGATTATACCAAAGTCAGAAACTCACTGGGTGGCTCACTCAGTTCAATTTTTTACATGAATTCCCCACGATTTAGCCTTTATATTCAACCCTGGCTCTTTCCCCAAAATTATCTCAACAGAGTAATCAGTAATTTGGATGATTTCGTTATTGCAACTCGGTTGCAGCCCGGTGGAAATGAACTAGAAATCACCTTTTCTAATTTTGAGCGTGAAATGTCAGAGCGCCCTAATCAAGAGCAGTGGACCTTCCCAATTGGTGATACAGATCTGACCGGAAAACCTGTTTTTGCTAACTTATCGGGTAGTGTTCGAGAGGAAATTGTTTTTTCTACAGTTAACAGTTCCGTCTTCATTCTTGCATCCGACGGTACAGCCGTTGTAAAAACATCAACAAATGATGATATACCGATTGGTTCCCCGGTTGTGTATGATTGGTATGGCAACAATCAAAATGTAATTATGCAGGCTGCCGGCGACAAAGTATATGCCTGGAATCGAAGCGGTGATCTGTTACCCAACTTCCCTGTTTCTGTTGGTGAAGAGATAACAACCCCTTTAACAGTAATGGACTTTACGGGAAATGGTGTAGCCGAACTGATTCTTGCCACAGCCGACAGAAATATCCATATCCTGAATGCCCGTGGTCAGGCGATCAACGGCTGGCCACAGAGTACAAATTCGGTTGTTCGATTTGCCCCGTTGATAACCGAACTGAATGGTACAAAGTCATTATTTGTATTTGCGGAAAATACACTGCATGGATGGTATGTAAATGGGCTTCGAAGAACAGGATATCCGCAGTTTCTACCATCTCAAATGCAGGGCAGACCTGAAAAATTTGAAAATCACATTTTAGGTGCAGGTCTTGACGGGAATCTATACTCAGTGGGGCTTCAGCCGCTATTTTCAGACTCACTTTCAACAACTCTACAATCCGAATCATTGGAAGTTCAATCACTAACTGTATCTAATAGCAGCCTGAATGTCACCCCAAGTCAGGCTCAAGTATTATACAGAAACTTAAATGGAACAGAACTTGTCCGTAATAATTTGATTGTATTGCAATCATCGAACGGATCAATATTCTTATATCAACCGAATGGTGAGTTGGTATTTACCAAATCATTAGGTCAACCCTCATCAGAAACTCACAGGCCCATCATTCTTGATATCAATGGGGATGACAGACAAGACCTTGTAGCACTGGCTGATTTCGGGCGTATTTACGCGTGGGATATTTTAAGTGGCCAGCGACATTTAGATCTGCCAACGACCGGAATGAGTCATCCGGTTATCAGTGATTACTTTGGAGATGGAAATATGGAGATCATTGCTCTAACCCGTAATGGAATCCAAAGCTGGACGATATACTCAACACGTCTCGAAAACGCCTCTGAAGGGGAGTAATATTTTTAGGATTTTATTATTTTTACATCTTCTGCCGGATGTCAGATAATATCAGCTATTGCCTCTTCCAGATCTTCAAATTCAAATTCAAACCCGGAGATTTGCAGCACTTTCGGCTGAACCCTTAGGCTTCCTAAAACCGGTTGTGCAGCCTCTCCCAAAACAAGTTTCAATAGACTCTCCGGTACCTTAAAAAAGGAAGGCCTATTCATTACTTTCCCAAGAGTATCAGCAAATACATCCATGGGTTGAGGCTCTGGTGAACATACATTATATGGGCCTTGCAATTCATGATTTTCAATTGGGAATAGGATTGCTTTACATAAGTCATTCATATGAACCCAGGGTATATATTGGTTCCCGCTGCCGATCGGTCCGCCCACAAACATTTTAAAAGGAAGTAACATTTTCTCCATCATACCGCCGTTCTCTTCAAGTACAATTCCGAATCGGGGAATTGCTACTCTAACTCCATATTCGGACGCTTTTAAAGCTTCATTCTCCCAATCTTTACAAACCTCTGCCAAAAAATCGGATCCCGGCGGACTCGATTCATCCAGAATTTTATCCCCGTTATCATCATAGATACCGACAGCAGAAGCAGATATAAATAATTCCGGTTTTTTATCTGCTTTTTTAATTAATGTGACTAGTTTTCGCGTAGTCAATATCCGGCTATCATAAATGGAACTCTTGACTTCATTTGTCCATCGCTGCCCAAATAAACTCTCTCCGGCCAGATTGATTATGTAGTCACAACGGTTCACTACATCTATGAGATCATCATCCCAGCCAACATATTGCATATTTTTAGCTTGCTCTTCACTATATCGGCCCGGAGAGCGGGTGATGATGGTTAGATAATGCCCTTGCTTAAGTAACTGATCGGACAAATATGAGCCTATAAAGCCGGTACCGCCCGTAATCAATATTTTTTTAGACTCCATAAAATGATCGTTCTTTGGTGATTTTCATATGATAACAACAGATGAGCCTTAATAAATCCTCAACATGTAGAAGAAAAAGAAAAACAGGAATGGAGCCGAGAGTATTAATGAGTCAAATCTATCAAAAAATCCACCGTGACCCGGCAATATTGAAGAGGAATCTTTTACATTCGCCCTTCGTTTTAAACTGCTGGCTGTGATATCGCCAAGCGGACCCATGATACTGATGATCAATACAGCAGGGACAATACTCCATATTGAGAGAGGGTATGGATTTGCCAATAGAAAGACGATTAAAAAACCCACCGCTGAACCTGCAAAACCCCACCAAAACCCTTCCCATGTTTTCTTGGGACTTATTTTAGGAGCAAGCGGCCTTTTGCCAAATGTTTTGCCTCCAAAATATGCGAAAATATCATTGCCCCAGATCATCAAAAAAAGAGTGAGCGTTAACCATAACCCTTCTGATTCAATACCTAAATTTCGAATATGAACCATCATTAAAAATCCTACAGGGGCATAAATACCGGTGAATAGTGTACTAAACCATCGCTCTTTAAAATTATTTTTTGTACCAATCACAGTACCCACAGAAATCAAAAGGATGATGATTGCCAATGTGGATACGACATAATATGGAAGCAGGGGGGCATTCCAAATCGTTGCTGCAATTAGAATGGAGAGATAGAAAAACCCTTCAGATCCGGCCATTTTTAACAATCTGTGAACCTCCCAAATGGTAATTAGAGCAATCGCTCCAAATAACAACTCAAAAAAGAGCCCACCAAGCCATGTAATACCCAGTACCAGGATTGCCAATGGTATCGCGATAAGAACCCTTGTTTTTAGTTCACTCAATAGATTCAGGTTTCATTACCGGTTATTTCGGAATCATTGGAATGATCACTCTCCATCTCTTCATTCAATGCATCCAACGCTTTTCTTGCAGATTTCTCAAATTTTTTCGGTACATATAGATAAACCATGGATAATTCACCAAAATTTTGTGTAAAAGAGGAATCTCTTTTTGAGAGTACATTACAGGGTATTCCTAAATTATCCAGGTAACTTTTGATCAGTTGAACTTCATACTCTGTTCCTCTTTCGAGCAGACATATCCAATTATCAATTTTATTTGGCTCTGATCCTTTTAACATAGACGATTCATTTGTGGTCCATAAAGTTACCATTCAAAGTAATCAGATACAGGTAATTCTATATAAGAATTTCTGATTCGGTTTTGCTCTTCAACATTGCATAAATAATTAAACAAGTCAATACAATACTGACAATGAGAAACCAAATGGGAGGTAGATTTTCATAACTGATATCCTGGAAAAACAGCTCCGGAAAATTTATACCTACAATGACCGCCACCCCATTATTGACAAAATGTGCAAATATTGCAGGCCAGATGGATCCACTTAACCAGGTCATAACTGCCAATACCACACCTAACGCCGCAAGTGGCAATAGGTTTGCTGCTTGAAGGTGGAATAAACCAAAAAGAAGTCCGGATACCAGAATAGCGATTATGATTCCCCAGCTTTTTTCAAACGCTCTTAAAATATAGCCCCGAAAAAGTATCTCCTCACAAATAGAGGGAATAACAGCGATGGCGATTAAGGCATAAAAAATCACTCCCTCTGTCATTAGAAAATTAAGAATCATTTCGTACTGTCCTTCTTGTGCCAAATTCAGCCAGTCGGGTATGGGTAGGATTGAGTTTAAAAACCCCAGATAGATCACAACCGGCTGCACAACTACGATGAGAATGCAGCTGTAAATAGTGTATTTAAGAGTGTTATCAAACCATTTTAGCCGCAAAAAACTAAGCTTTGACTCTTCTGCCCGATTTAAATTGACAACAATGAACGTTGCCAAACCGATGAAGAGAATTTGGCCTATTGAATTCGCAATAAATAGCAGATCTACTCTTGAAACGATTAAATCTGCTATTTCGGCCTGACTAATGACCCCTTCTGTTGCAAAGAGCATCAATACAACAAAGATACCGGCACCCACCTGAAATAGAATGAGTGCTACCAGAAGCCAAAGCATTGCTATCGCCCAGTGTGAAAATCCATTCCGATCCACCCAGGATTGCAAAATTCGATTTGAAGAAGTACTTAAGTCATTCATTCAGACTAAAAAGTATCCTCCGGTTTGTCTGCAAAGATTTTAACTCCGATGAGAGCTGTTATCAGATTCAAAACGCCATATAGAGGAATGTTGATGAATAATTGTCTGAACATAGAATCACCTTCCTCAAATGATTCTGCAATATCATCCAAAGTACTTTGTGGCATATCCATGGCCTCAAAATTAGCAATCATGGAATCCGCATAATTTCTCATCATTTCAGGGTCGATGAATGTAGCCCATAGTTCTGATAATAGAACACTGACTACTGCAATTACGGCTCCGGTGAGAAATCCAATTACGGCCCCTTGCCCAAGCTTAAGTGTGGATGTTACTTCTTTAGTGAAATGCCAAACCGCAACTAAACCTGCACATGCCGCAATAAGGCACACGGCCAACATGCTGAGACTTCCCATAAACATTCCCAACATACTGGTAGAAGGTTCTGAGTTTATTTGCTGATAAATAAAAAAGAGCCCGACTACGGATGTTACCAGGCCAAAGATGACTCCAACAAGGGTACTTGACGGTAAATAATCCTGAAATGTTAGTTTCTCAAATTCACTTTCTTTTTCTTCGTTCATAATGATTTTTGATTTTTTGATTTAAAGAGATCGTAAATAGATAATGACGCTGATAATCCTAAAAAACAACCAAATATTAGCCGTGACTCATTGCTATTAACCCACAACTCATAATGATTTCCCACATAATCGATGATTTGTATGATGAGTGCAAGCAAAAGTAACCATAAAAATGGGTTTTTTTTAAGTTTAGCTTTTACAAAAAGCGGGATGAGGGTCCATCCCAAAAATAATCCTGCAAACACACCAAAGCATCTGCTATTTACCGCCATTTGAAGATTATTCACATAAAAAGACCGGTTAGGATCCTGATGACACAAGTTGCGAAACATATCTCCGGTCCAATGACCAAACGTAGAATCGGCTCCCCAAATGCCACCACCCATTGAAAAGAGAAGGATCAAAAAAAGTGAAAACCAAACACCTGAATAGAGCCATTTATCACTCATTTTAAGATACCCAACCTTTTCTCCGATATACAGATTATAAAATTTTTGATATCTGAGCTATCTCAAATATTGATATCAAAGAATATCATGCTACTTAAAGATCCTATTCTTTTTCAAAGATCCTTCGACAAATGTACTACTTCTTCGTTGCTTGAGTCCAAACACCCATCTCTGAGTATTTCTTAATTCTCTGATCTATGAGAGCATCCGCTTTCTTTTTCTTCAACTGTTTCAGACTCTTCATGATCTGTTTTTTTACTGCATCCGCTGATTTTTCAAAATCCCTGTGAGCACCACCTAAAGGTTCACTGATTATCCCATCAATTATTTTCAATTCCAGAAGGTCTTTCGCCGTTAATTTCAATGCAGACGCTGCTTGCTCTTTAAACTCCCAGGTTTTCCAAAGAATGGATGAACATGATTCAGGTGATATTACAGAATACCATGTATTCTCCATCATATAGATCTCATTGCCCATGCCAATTCCCAATGCACCGCCACTGGCGCCTTCGCCAATAACTATGGTTACAATTGGCACTTCTAAAGTTGCCATTAATTTTAAATTTTTGGCAATTGCTTCCGCCTGCCCTCTCTCTTCTGCCTCAAGACCCGGAAATGCTCCCGGTGTATCAAGAAATGTAACAACAGGAATCCCAAATTTTTGGGCCAGTTTCATCAACCGATACGCTTTCCTGTACCCTTCCGGGTTTGCCATTCCAAAATTTCGATATTGACGCGATTTCGTATCTCTTCCTTTTTGCTGGCCAATAATCATAACCGTCTGCCCATCAATTGTAGCCAGCCCCCCAATCATAGCTTTATCATCTGCAAAATATCGATCCCCGTGCAGTTCAACAAACTCATCTGCAATCAGGTGAATGTAATCAAGGGTGTAGGGCCTCTCCGGATGGCGGGCAAGCTGAACTCTTTGCCACCGGGTCAAATTACTAAAAATGGATTCTCTGAGTTGATCTGCCTTTTTTCGCAACCGATCAATTTCAGGTTTCAATACCTCATCGCCAACAGAGAGTTCGTTTAACTCTTCGATTTTTTTCTCTAAATCGGCAATGGGTTGTTCAAATTCCAAATATTGCATGACTGGATATCCTGGTTCGTATTAAAATCTGATTCTCATCTACTCTGTTGCAATCAACGATAAGATAACAACTATTCTGCAGTCAATCCTCTAATTTTCAGGATTGACTGATTTCCATCTTTTCTGCGAAGTAATCACAGAAATCTCTCATATCTCCACTAATTCTTGGATCATTGGTAGAATTTTCCAACGTGTCAGCCATCGTCACCAGTGTTTGATGGAAAAATATTTTCATCTCATCTACAGTCATATCCTTCGTCCAAAGATCCAGGCGAAGAGTATCTTTATTGGTGTGATCCCAAAGTGATAAAATCATGGCCCTGCAGGATGCTTTATCATATCCTTCTAAATCTGTTGCTTGCCAGATGATATCTTCCGGTACATTCTCTTTATCTAAAATAACTTCTATATCTATTTTTTTGGATTGCTTCGACATTTTTTAATCCTTGTATTTACAATTATTTCTAATTTTATCCAGTACAAACTGAAAATCTTCAGGCAGTTCAGAATCAAATTCAATAAATTTTTCAGTCGTTGGATGCACAAAACCTAATGTTTTTGCATGTAGCGCCTGGCGAGGTAATTTTGCAAACATGTTTTTAAACATGCTTTTTCGAGATCCTGTGTTCGGCCCATATCGAACGGTACTGCCACCATAAGTTGTATCACCAAAAACATAAAATCCCTGTTTCTGCATATGAACCCTTATCTGATGAGTACGGCCGGTTTCAAGCCGAATCTCCAGTAGTGCCAAATGATCATACAGTTCCAATCTTTTAAAGTGAGTAACCGCCTCTTTGCCACCCTCTTTCAGAACGGTCATCACTTTCCTGTTACTGGGTGATCGGCCAAGATTGCCCTCTATTGTACCCTCTTCCGGCGGTGTTCCCCAAACAATCGCCCAATAAGTTCGTTCCGCCTCTTTTTTTGAAAACTGCTTTGCAAGCTTTTGATGTGAAACATCGTTTTTGGCTACTACCAGCAATCCGCTGGTATCTTTATCCAATCTATGGACGATGCCCGGCCGGTTTTCACCTTTCCCAACTTTGGATAAATTTCGGTCTGTATGATACATTAACCCATTTACCAACGTGCCACTCCAATTCCCAAATGCAGGGTGAACCACCATATCAGGGGATTTATTTACAACCAACAAGTCTTCATCCTCATAAACAATATCAAGTTCCAAATTCTCTGCAACCGCTTTAGGTGGCGGTGGTTTTGGAATGGATATCTCAATTTTATCACCGGGCTGCATGATATATGAAGACTTTTCCAACTTGCCATTTACAAGAACATGTCCATCTTTTATCGCTTTCTGCACTTTGTTTCGTGTGGCATTCTGCACAAAGGATGTAATATACTTATCGAGACGAATATCAGTCAGCTGCCCATCCGGAACTTCTATAGCATACTCTGTTCTATCCGGATTTTCTTTTTCAATTAACATTTTTTATGAATCTTATGAATCGTAATTAGTCTAATATTTACAACTACTTACTAATTATTTTTATTTTTTTTGTAAGGGATATCACTTTTTTAGTTCATATAAGTAGACTGCTCATTAAGAGTGACGTCTATGCGAACGATTAATAGTGAATCAAGAGCGAGAAGAGCCGTAATCAACTATGCGATGGTTGCGGCTCTTTTAATTTACAGTAATCTTCTGCCTCAGCATCATCTCTGTTTTATAGAGATCTCCATCCCGAATCAACTCAATATACATATTATCCCCTTCATCGTAGTCTCTTAAAAGTGCCCACGCATGCATTTCACTGATTACCCTCTCATTACCGATACTAACAATAACATCCCCCGGCATGATTCCACTCTCATATGCCGGCCCGTTTTTATTCACACTTGTAACAAGCAATCCCCGTACATATGGCAGTTCGTGTCTATAGATCAGTTCTTCCGTCATGGATGTAAAATCCATTCCCGTATCATAATCCAGTAGAACAACGCCACTTGTCATCAATTGAGAGATAATCCGGTCCACTCTATTACTCGGAATTGCAAAACCCAGTCCCACAAAACCTGCGCTGGTACCACCGGTATAAATAAATGTGTTGATGCCGATTACTTTTCCTTCACTATTTAATAGTGGCCCCCCTGAATTCCCGCGGTTTATAGCCGCATCTGTCTGAATCATATCAATGTAAATTCTGGGTTGATTGGGGTCTGCCTGAAAATCTCTGTTAATCGCACTCACTACTCCAACCGTGACCGTTGGCATTCCATCATCAAATAGCCCAAATGGATTACCAAGTGCAATAGCCCACTCTCCAACCATAATTTCTTCCGAATCACTGAACTCTACAAACTCAAATACCTCATCCGACTTGATTTGTAATAACGCTATATCGGTAAGTTCATCACTGCCCAGCAGTTCTGCTTGATAGGACTCCCCGTCGGTTGTGTATATCATTATTTCACTCGGATTATTACCAACGACATGTTGATTTGTCACGACCAAACCATCTTCACTCACCACAAACCCGGACCCTGCTCTGGTATTTTCACGCTGTATCTGCCCGAAAAAGTATTGCAATAACTCTTCTTCTAGCGTTTCGAAGGTTCGTCTCTGTTCAATGGTCATAATACTTACAACTGAATCACTCGCCCTTTCAACGGCTCTTGTAATTGCATTCGATCTGCTTTCATTGATTGTCCCGGAAACTACACCGTCTGTTGATTCCGCATTTAATGTGTTATCGTCAGAATTAAATTCTTCTATATAGGCTGCTGAAAATGGAGCCTCAGAATCTTCAAGTGCACCCGTCTCCCTATCATGATTACAAGCCGGTTGCATCAACAGTATCACAAACAGAAATATAGGTTTAAATTTATTTATCAATGTTTTTTAATTGATTAGCACCTTCATTTACAACTTCTTTTATTGCAATTTCAATAGGACCCGAATGCCAGGCTCCGGCTGCTTTTTTATGTCCGCCGCCCCCAAAATTTCGTGCCCAAATATTTACATCAAGATCACTTTTCGACCTCAAACTCATTCGTATCCCTTCACTGCCTTGATCTTTCATTAAAATCGCCGCTTTTACACCCCCAATACTGAGTGGATAATTTACAAACCCATCACAATCAGAAAATGTGGCACCGGAATTATTCAACATCTCTTCTGTAACGTACATCACTGCAATTTGATTATTGTTAAATAATCGAATCGTCTCAAGAGAGGCACTTAGCAGTTTCATCTGCTCAATGGATTTATTGGAATAGATTCTTTCAATCACTTCATTTGGCTTAAAATCACCCTTTCTCAATAGATCAGCTGTAATTTCGACCGTTTTTGGTGTAACACTTTCAAATTGCAAAGAGCCTGTATCCGTAATAATACCCGTGTAGAGTGCCTTGGCGATCTCCGGATCGATACGACTTAAATCATCCTGAGCATAGAGTTCATAAATCAATTCACAGGTGGATGATGCGCCGGTTTCAGATATAGTAATTTCAAATATGGGTTCGGGATCGGGATGATGATCTATGACCCAAACCGGTTGTTTTTTGCCTTTAAACCACTCTTCAAATGAACCAAACCGATGAGTAGCATTTCCATCAACCAAAATAAATAGCTCACAAGAATCCAATTTTTCATGATCCGGTTTCTCAATGGTCACATTTTTTTGCAGCCACTCCAAATTTTCCGGCACCTCATCATCATTAAATGCTGAAACCTCAAAGCCCTGCAGCTGCAGCCATCTGCAAAGTGCTATCTGAGAACCAATACAATCTCCATCCGGTCGAATATGTGACAAAACACCGATTCGAATGGATGGGTTTAAACTTTTAATCTTTTTCAGAAATTCTTTGAACATGGTTGATCTGCATTAACTGTTTATTCACGTTGGACTCAAAAATCACGCTTCTCACTACCGATAGCAACCTATTTTTCTAATGATGCTGATATTTCCAATATTCTAAGCCGAATAGAGGATTTCTCCATCAATCTATTACCACTTTAATGTATCTGAGATATTTTTACCACAAACCTGAATAACCGGTACCATATGAAAGCTTTAAATAAACTTCTCTATATTTAATCACTTTTTTAATTTTTGATACTGTCTTTTTTGATTGAACATTGAAAATAATGATAAAATCGATAATACTTTGTGACGGCGATATACCGGATAGAGAGAAAATCCTTTCAGAATTGAAAGATACCGATCTATTTATTGCGGCCGATGGAGGAGCGAACAGGGCTTATGAACTGGATTTAAATCCGGATATCATTACCGGTGATTTTGACAGTTATATCGTGACCGGCAAAGAGAATGCAACCGTTATTAAAAATTCTGATCAAGAAACGAATGATCTGGAAAAAGCACTTTCCATTGCTCTTAAAAATAACGCAACAGATGTAATCGTATTTGGAGCTACAGGAAAACGCGTCGACCATACATTAAAAAATTTATCGGTCCTGCTGCAATTCAATGATATGTTTCGTCAAATTAGTTTCAAAGATCAATTTTCGACTTTAAAAATCATTGAGTCCCCCTTTAAGGAACAGTATCCGTTACATAGCTCACTTTCACTCATACCGCTTTCCGGTGAAGTTACAGGCTTAACGACCCGGGGTTTGCGTTATCCTCTAAACAATGAGTCCCTTAAAAATGGTGTTCGGGATGGCACTTCCAATGAGACCGTTGAAAAAAATGTCGAAATTGAATTTAAAAAAGGAGACCTTTTGCTAATTATGAATCACATAGGATAGCTTTTTGAGTTCAGAATTTTCTTTAATTGATTGGTTTATTGTCGGCACATATTTCTTTTTCCTCATTTGGATCAGTTGGAAAAAGGGATGGAAAGCCGATTCTGAAGAGGATTTCCTTCTCAGCGGCAGAAAAGTAACCCTTCCTGCATTTGTAGCAACCCTGGTTTCAACATGGTATGGCGGGATTTTGGGCATAGGAGAGTGGAGTTATCAGTTTGGCATTTCTCAGTGGTTAATCCTTGGATTTCCTTTTTACTTCTTCTCGGCAATGTTTGCCATCTTTCTGGCCGGTAAAATCCGCCTCAATAAAGCCCTTACCATTCCGGAAGCCATATCAAATCAATACAGTGCAAGAGCCGGCAGAATCAGCGCCCTGCCAATATTTATATTAGTGAGTCCGGCACCCTATATTTTGATGTTGGGGCTTCTCTTCCAATTTCTTGTGGGGGGTGATGCTCCATTTCTAATGTACGCATCTCTTGTTGCACTTTTTTCAGTTCTCTATATCACGATAGGCGGGTTTGGCGCAGTCATACGAACAGATATTTTACAGATCGTATTGATGTTTGGCGGGTTTATCATGCTTCTCATTTTTTCCATCAATGAGTTTGGAGGATTTGGCACACTCATCCGTTCCCTTCCCGATACTCATCTCGATATTACCGGAGGCAACAGCTGGCAATATATTCTGGTCTGGTTTTTTATCGCCCTCTGGACATTTGTCGACCCAAGTTTCCACCAACGGGCTGCTGCCGCCGAATCTCCTGAAACAGCCCGGAAAGGGGTGTTTATATCCATTGCATTCTGGATTGGCTTTGACTTCCTAACCTGTTTCGCAGGCCTGTATGCCTTTGCCATTCTGGGTGACGGCCTGGAGAATCCGGTTATGGCTTATCCAATTCTTGCGGATCAAATCCTGCCAATTGGTTTAAAAGGACTCTTTTTCGTCTCACTGTTAGCGACAATTATGTCCACACTGGATAGTTATCTTTTTATATCAGGACAAACCCTTGGGCGTGATTATTTGAGTAAATATTTTCCATCAGTAAAACCAAACCTTCTCACACGCATCAGTATTTTGATCAGCGCAATTCTGGGTATTATTCTCATTCTGATCTATCCAAGCGTGATTGACCTCTGGTACATTATCGGATCCGTTTTTATTCCGGGCCTCTTAATACCGGTATTGGGAATCTATCTAACCCCGTTCCGTCTGCCGGGCGTGTACGTATATTACTCCATTATTGGTTGCACATTTGTCTCCTTCTCCTGGCTGATATTAGGTACCTTCTATGCACCGGAATTTGGAGGCACCATGTTTCTCGGTGTAGAGCCTTTTTATCCCGGATTGCTGGTAGCTATTCTTCTTTGGGGTTTTGGGAAAGGCTTTGACTCAAGGAAAGAATGACGGTGACGAGTCGCTCCTCGATTATGTCACAGCGGAGTGTAGTCTAAGGAATCATCGCTTTTACAGAGAGTTCTCGACTACGTCCCGAAAAAGCGTCGGGACTGCGCTCGAACCGACGGGGTGGTTTTTGTTTAAAAACAAAAACTTAATACGTCACATTGAATACTATGACTTTGTCAAGCCGCTTGGTGTATTTTTTTCATTT
>TARA_R100001143_G_scaffold63576_1_pt1 | contig 56401 bp, 46 predicted proteins | sample TARA_R100001143 | Tara Oceans TARA_R100001143 (sample SAMEA2621300) | marine metagenome | biome: marine biome (ENVO:00000447); feature: mesopelagic zone (ENVO:00000213); material: "saline water (ENVO:00002010), including plankton (ENVO:xxxxxxxx)" | depth 800 m | reverse complement strand
CGGCCAGTTTGGTGCGAATTTTCGACCATAAGCCGTCAGCCCCGATCAAGGCCGCGCCGGTGACCCGTGATCCATCCGCCAGGATTGCCGTTGCGGTGGTGCCATCCTGATCATAATCCACGACTTCACTGCTGGTGCGCAATTCGACCAGCGGATGATCCTGACAGGCCTTCAGGAAAACACCATGCAGATCGCCGCGATGGACGACGGCATAGGGATTCTTAAACCGTTTACGAAACCCTTCATCCAGGGGGATCTGACAGATCTGATCACCACTCATCGCATCCATAAGGCGCAGATTGTCCACATAAACGGCCATGCTGCGGGCTGTGTCACCAACCCCCAGATAATCAAAGGCATGAAAGGCATTCGGGCCAAGTTGGATGCCTGCGCCGATTTCCCCCAATTTGGCGGACCGTTCCAGGACCAGGGATGGAATGCCTTTCTGCGCCAGGCCGCTGGCCAGGGCCAAGCCACCGATACCGCCACCTGCGATCAGAATGCGCGTTGTTTCTGTCATGTTGCGTTCCTCCCAGAACGGGTCGATTGCTATTCTGCGTCTGGCTGTGCGCCAGGTTGCGCCGCGGTAAAGGCAGGATGGTTGTCCATCTGTGTCTGGATGGCGCGCAAGCGGGGCATATCCGACAGATCCACCTTAAAGCGGGCGGCGGAAAACAATTGTGGTGCCAGGCAGATATCCGCCAGACCGGGCGTATCGCCAAAGCAGAACCGCGTTTCTGGTTGATCAGCCAGCAGCTGTTCGCAGGCCATCAACCCGTCGGTCAGCCAACGATGGATCCAGGCCAGCACACCCTCTTCGTCCAGTTTTAAATCCTGCCGCAGATAGCTCAGTACCCGAAGGTTTTGCAGGGGATGGATGTCGCAGGCGATCACCTGGGCGAACCCCCGCACCTTTGCGCGCCCAATTGGATCGCTGGGCAGGATCGGTGGTTGGGGGTGGGTTTCTTCCAACCATTCCAGAATGGCCATGGACTGGGTCAGGATGGTGCCATCCGTTTCCAATGCTGGGACCATGGCCTGGGGATTGATCTTGCGGAATGTGTCCGTCTTTTGCTCCCCCCCATTCCGGGTCAGGTGGATGGGGATCATGTCCGGCGACAGACCCTTCAGATTGAATGCGATCCTGAGGCGGAAGGCAGCGGAGCTTCTAAAATAGCCATAATATTTCATTCCGGCTCTCCAACAGTCAGGTCCACGGGCTGTAAACCTTCAACAATGCCATGGATTTTATCACCTGGCACAACAGGCCCAACACCGGCGGGCGTGCCAGTATAGATCAGATCGCCTGGGACCAGATGATAGTATTTTGACAGGTCCGCAATCAATTCCGGGACAGAATGGATCAGATCACCCAGCGTGGCGTCTTGTTTGGTCTCACCATTTACAGCCAGTGTGATGCGTTGAGGTGCCAAGTTGGACGCATAGTCCTTGGCTTTCTTAATCGGCGCAATGATGGCGGATTGCTCAAAAGCCTTCCCCAGGTCCCAGGGGCGCTGTTTTGCCCGTGCGGCTAATTGCAGGTCGCGGCGGGTCATATCCAGACCAGCGGCATAGCCGTAAACGGCCTTCTCGGCATCGGTGACACGGGCCCGAAAGGCGGACGCACCAATCGCAACAACCAACTCCATTTCATAGTGGTAATTTTCCGTGCCCGGCGGATAGGGCACGGTCGCGCCGGACAAGACAATGGCAGAGGACGGCTTGATAAAATAGAATGGTGCTTCCCGGTCTACGTCGACACCCATTTCTGCCGCATGGGCCGCATAATTGCGCCCAACACAGAATATCCGGCCAACCGGATAGCGCGCGGCTTCCTGTTCCACGGGGACAGAGAATTCATTTTCGATGGTAAACAAAAGGCTCACGATACTGGCTCCTGGTCGTTTTGATACAGGTTGGCGATCAAAATTGTAAGTGTACTCTCTAATTTAATAAGTATACTGTCAAATAAGAATATGCGCTCATTTTAATCCTTTTAAGGGTGGGAAACTCCATGGCGGATATTACCAATATGCCGGGACATTTGATCCGCAGGCTGCACCAGATTTCGCAATCGGTTTTTGCGGAAAAGACCCAGGCTGCCGGGATTGATTTAACCCCTGTCCAATATGCCGCCCTGAAAACGATCATCCGCAATCCTGGGATCGATCAGGCAACCTTGGCGGGGGCAATTGCCTATGACCGCGCCACAATTGGGGGTGTGGTTGACCGATTGGAGCGTAAGGCGTTGGTTCAACGTGTCCCCAAGGCCCAGGATCGACGCGCGCGGGCCTTGACAGCAACTGAGGTCGGACGACAGGTGGCAGAACGGGCGGAACCCGTGGTCACCGAAATTCAATCAGCCATGTTGGAAGGATTGGATGGTCAGGAGCGATCCCAGTTAATTGCTTTGTTGGATAAGGCAACACAGGCAGGCAACCAACGCAGCCGCGCTCCCTATATTGATATATAGTCCCATCGTGACGGGTGAAAATAACCACACGTTATTATAAATCTGTCAGGCCTGATGAAAGAGTTGTAGTGCGGAATTCATTAAGTGGCTAAACTAACTATGGTTGTGGATGAACCTTAAAAAGAAAACACATTTATGAAATTGAATAAAAGTATGAGCAGCCGGCCAATATTGCTGTCCTTGGGTTGCTTGATTTTAATTGCCGGTGGGCTGGTATCTTTTTTCACGTATCAGTATGAAAAAGAGAGCCTTTTCAATCAGGCATCGAAAGAACTGAATGTATCTGCCGATGCGTTCGTGCGGGCGTTGAATGATGTTTTTGAACCTGCCTTGGTTCTATCACGCACAATATCAGACTCTGGGATTTGGCGGGAAGACCCAGCCGGAAATGCGGATGCGTTCTTCAGTTTAACAACCGGCCCGGTGCGTCAGTTCGAACATCTGAATGGTGCCTTTATTGGCTTTCCGGACGGGCGGTTTTTTCATATCCAGAATTTGACCCTGACCGGTGCCCGGAATATGGAAAGGATCGCAATTCACCGGCGGATCATCAGTGATCCTGTGAACCAGCCGCAGGGCGAATGGGAGTTATATAATCCGCACAGTCGGAAATGGGGTTATGATAAGACGGTCAGCGAACCTTTCGATCCCCGCACACGCCCCTGGTACATTGACGCGTTAAAGGCCAATGGTCCCGTATGGACCCAATCTTATGTCTTTGCGTCCAGTGGCCAGATCGGCGTTACCTATGCGCAACCGCTGTATGATGATACAGGCGCATTATGGGCCGTTTTAGGCATCGATCTGTCGCTAAACACCCTGTCGCGGACAATGCTTCAAACGGCTGATGATCTGGCCGGGATCGGCAATCTTGTATTTGCCACGGACCTTAGCAATCAAATGCTGGGCCATCCTGATTTCGTTGAACAAGCAGAAGAAATGAGGCGGGATACGGCAACGTTCTTTGCCCGTTACAGCGTACCGACCAGTTTTGAAAATACGGTACAGCGCGCCGCCAGTGTACCCGGTGAAATCGTTCCCCTGTCCTTGGAGCATCGATCCTTTATTGCCGTAAAAGCCGTCCTGGACCCGGCAAAGGCAATGCCGTTGAATGTCTTTATTGCGCGGGATCTTGATGTTGTTCTGGCAGAGGCAGAGGCCGGGATGCAGCGGAGCGTGATCCTGTTGTTCAGCGCCATTTTGATTTTTGGCATCGTTGGCTTGTATGCCGTGAAATTGCGGGTGGAGGTCGTGGCCCGCGAACGCGCAGAAGCAGAGCTGATTGATGCGAAAGAAGTTGCTGAGGCTGCGACAAAGGCAAAATCCACATTCTTGGCCACGATGAGCCACGAAATTCGCACGCCGATGAATGGCGTTGTTTCCATGGCGGAATTATTGACATTGACGCGCCTGGATACCGAACAACGGCGTATGGCGGGCATTATCAACAATTCCGCAATGGCCCTGTTGACCATTATCAATGATATCCTGGATTTCTCCAAAATTGAGGCCGGGAAGATTGAAATTGAAATAATCCCCTTCTCGCTAGCGGAAGTCGTCGATGGATGCGCGGAACTTCTGGCCCCCCGTGCGGATGAGCGTGGTCTGACATTTGCTGTGGAAATTGATCCCGCCCTGGTTGATCAGCGATTGGGCGATCCAACGCGCATTCGACAGGTTCTTCTGAATTTGGGCGGCAATGCCGTTAAGTTCACAGAGTCTGGGTCCGTAGAAATAGTGGTCAGCCAAAGACCCCAGACTGAAGGCGAACAGGATGGAGATTGGTTGCGGTTCCAGGTGCAGGACACCGGGATCGGATTAACGCCGGAGCAACAGGGTAAATTGTTCCAGGCCTTCGTGCAGGCAGATACGTCCACATCCCGAAAGTTCGGGGGGACCGGTCTGGGCCTGTCCATCTGTCAGCGCCTATGCACGCTGATGGGGGGTGAAATATTTGTAATCAGCACGATTGGCCAGGGATCGACCTTCACCTTTGACTTGCCCCTCTCCCCGCAAGGAGAAGAGGCCCTGCGGTATCCGGCAGATCTGTCTGGCGCGCGGGTTTGTCTGGTTGGTCTGTCAGACAGGGTTGCTGACATCGCGACACGCTATTTGCATGCCACCAATGTGACGAAGGTTGTGACTGTAACGTCACCAAACGACCTAGATCCGGCGGTGGATCTTGTAATCGTTGATGCGTCTTATCCGCTGCCGGATGTCCGTGCCGCCATCACGGTGATTGGATCACGCAGTGCGATTGCAGAATTGACTGCGACAGATCGGGCGAAGCTGGCGGGTATCCTGACCTATCCGTTGTCCAGGGAACCGTTATGGCATGTGGTCGCTGTCGCGCTGGGCCTTGAGGCAGCGGAGGTCCATCTGGAAAGGGAAGATCTGGCTTTCGCCCCCCCGGATGTTGAGGAAGCGCGCCGCGAAAATGCGTTGATTCTGGTGGCAGAAGATAATGAAACCAACCAGATCGTGATCCGCCAGATGCTCAGCAAAATGGGATTTGCCTGTGACCTGGCAGAGAATGGGCAGGTCGCGCTGGATATGCTGGAACAGCCCGGCTATGGCCTGTTGCTGACTGATTTTAATATGCCCGTCATGGATGGGTTTGAACTCAGCCGCGCGGTCCGGGCGCAGGAAACGGGGTCGGGACGCCACTTACCCATTTTGGCCCTTACAGCGGATGCCCTGGCAGGCGCAGAACAGGCCTGTCGCGATGCCGGTATGGATGGGTTTTTCACCAAACCAATCGACAGCCGCAAGCTGGGGGCGGCGCTGGCAGAATTCCTGCCCCAGGCATTGCCCTTGCGAAGATCCCAGGCAAAGGCGCAGCCGGACCCTGTTGAGTCATACGGCGCGGGTGATGCGGATTGGGACACCGACATCTTTGATGCAACACAGATGACAGAAGCATTCGGCAGTATCGATGCTGATGCAAAAGCCCTGATCAAGGATGCGGCGCAAGGGTGGCGCGGACGAATTGAAGAAATCGAGACTGCAATTGCGGCCGGGGATCAGCCTGCCGCGCGTCATGCAGCCCATGCCCTGAAGGGGGCGGCCCTGTCTGTTGGGGCAAAAAGATTGGGACGGTTGGCCAGCGATATTCAGGATGCCCTGGATGCGGGGGATATGGATATGGCCGGTATCCTTTCAGAAGTGCTGATGGAGTCATTAGATGAGTTTAATGCGGTCCTACCTAAGATTCTTGCTGTGTAGCTGGGGAGATTGAACATGGCAGACATAAACTATGATACGAAACGAATTCTGGTGATCGAAGACGAAGTCCACATTCGAAAAATCATCTGTCGATTGTTACGACAGATTGGCTTTCGTTTGGTTGATGAAGCCGGGGATGGGGCCGAAGGATTTAAGACAATGTTGCGCGTTCAGCCCGATGTCATCCTGTGTGATATTCATATGGAGCCGGTGAACGGCATTACCTTTTTGCGAAAATTGCGGGCCTTGAGCCAACCAAAATATGCGTCCCAGCCGGTTATATTTTTGACAGGCGATACGGACAGCACGACGGTCATTGCCGCCAAGGATTTGCGGGTCGACGGGTATCTGGTCAAACCCGTTTCATTGAATGCGCTGAAGGACCGGATAGAAGCAGTATTGTCCCGTTAGGTTAGGAGCCCCCGAACATCACTGCATGCATTGTGCGCCCCGGTAACAGGGTAAAGGCCCCGGTGATTAACAACGCTAAAAGGTATAGCTGGGACATCTGGTGTTTGTGCTTTGAAATTTCGCCCCGTCTGGCGGCCCTGATGCCGCTGAATAAGTAGAAGAGCACGACAATCGATAAAAGATGAATTGCGCTGAATGGCCCGAAAATCTTGAACTCGTGAATCCAGAAACTGCTTACCGCAACGATCACCATAAGGGTCACCCACAGGGTCCCTAAACCTTTATGAACCGGCGTACCCTTTGGCAAAATGAATTGGAATGCACCCAGTACCATGGCACCTATCGCAACAATCGCGTGGAGAGCGATGATGGTCCCATCGTTCCAAAGCGGGGTTAATGTCATGTCGCTTCTCCTTAAATTCGGGGAAGACTAAACCGTTTGCAGGGCTCCTTTAAGGGCGTATTATATGCGGAATATGCATATTTGCATGAAGCCTGATCCGTGCACACTAAGATGCGGCGTTCAACGGGGTCAATGGGGGATTTCACAGTGGCCAGGAACTATGATTTTCGCAATTTGCGGGTGCTTGTTGTTGATGACAGCCAGTTCATGATCCGCGTTGTTTCCAATATATTGGAAGCCTTGGGGGTTGGGTCCGTGTTTTCCGCGACATCAGGGCGCGATGGGTTTGAGACCGCGTGTCGCTATAGCCCGGACATCGTGATTTCCGATTGGGATATGGATGGGGGCGAGGGGCCGGAACTGGTCAGTCTGCTGCGCAATGATCCAAGTAGCCCCGATCCCTATGTGAATGTCATTATGCTGACAGGATATGCAGAAATGCGCCGGGTCATCGCTGCGCGCGACTTTGGCATTACCGAGTTTCTGTCCAAGCCAGTTTCCGCCAAGGCGCTGCATGCGCGCCTTGTTGCCCTGGTGGAACGCCCACGCCCCTTTGTGCGGGTAGGGCGGGATTATTTTGGACCGGATCGGCGCCGGGCTGCGAATGAAAGCTATTCGGGGGCGGAACGACGGGCGCCTGAAGATTTTGCAGATCTTGGATGAAAGAAAAGGCCATGAGCGCTGACGGGGACAAGTCCAAACCATCGAAGCCCAAAGGGAAGGCGGAGTTTTTTACGCCGACATCGCTGGCCAAAAAGGTTCCCACCATTGGTGGACCATCCGTTGACGAAGCCATGCGACGCGCAGACGCTGCTGTCGCAGCAGTGGTGCAGGAATTTGAGGGTATTTTGGGGGAGGAACTGGACGAATTGGATGCCCTTATGTCCAGTTATAAGGTCTCACAGGATGAAGAAACCCTGAATAAATTGTTTCGCCGTGTGCACAATCTTCGCGGTCAGGGCACGACATTGGGCTTTCCCTTGATCACCCGGATCGGTACTTCATTTTGTTCCTACATGATTGAACGAAATCCAAACCGCCCGATAAAGCCATCTTTGATAGAACAGCATATCCAGGCCCTGCGTATCGTGTTGAAAGAGCGCAAGGCAAAGGAAGGGGATGCCGTTTCCCTGTCCGTCGCAACAGCATTGGAAGAAGTCGTGCGGCGCGAACTGATCTGACCCAGGCGTCTGAATCATATTTTCCATGCAAGTCGGAATGCCATATCAACGGTAACAATTCACCGATAAGAACCTGTATGCGCATCTGGTCCTGGATCGATCTGGCCCAGACGGGATTTGCGTCATAGCGTTTTAGGTCTAAGCTATTGAGAATGAAAATACGTCACGCGCTTGGGTGGGGATAATCATCCTTCTCCTTAAAGTGGACAGTGCGAATGAAACCATGCGGGGGATTTGTTATGGCTGATCGGATCGACGTTCGGAAGCAGGATTTATTGGAAAAGGTACATGCCCTGATTGATGACCGCATCAAGAAGGAACAACGCGAACCTGCCCATGTCTTCACCACACACTATTACCGCAATGTCCCGCCGGAAGATATTTGCAATCGCGAACCAGAAGATCTGTATGGTGCCGCGATCTCCATGTGGACCTTTGGTCAGGAGCGCCCGCCCGGGAAACCCTGCATACGCGCCTATAATCCCCGATTTGAAAAGCACGGTTGGCATGCCACCCATACGGTGATCGAAATCGTCAATGACGATATGCCATTTCTTGTCGACAGTGTGACGATGGAATTGGCACGCCAGATGTACACGGTGCATCTGGTTGTGCACCCCGTCTTTGGTGTTGAGCGGGATTCGAAAGGCAAGGCGCAGAATTTCCCCTCTAAATCAGCCAAAACGGAAGACTTCCCGCGCGAAAGTTTCATGCATATTGAGGTTGATGAGCAATCCAACCCGGATGTGCTGAAGGCTATCGAAGATGGGATACGCTCGGTTCTGGACGATGTTCGCGCGACCGTTACGGATTGGCGCGATATGCGGGCGCAGACCCTGAAGATCGAAAAGCAACTCAGCAAAAATCCACCAAAGGGCATGGATAAAGCCCTGGTGTCTGAGACGGCGTCCTTCCTGAAATGGCTGCATGATGAACATTTCACGTTTATGGGCTACCGTGAAATTGACTATTTTGGCTCCGGGAAAAAGGCGCGTCTGGACATCGTGCCAGACAGCGGCCTTGGTATTCTAAAAGACCCGCAACGCCTTGTATTTGATGGGCTGCGCAATCTGGGCGCGCTTCCTGCTCAGATTCAGGCACAAATGCGCGCGCCGGACCTGGTTCGTATCACCAAAGCCAATAATCGTTCCACCGTTCATCGTCGTGTTCATATGGATACGATTGCGATCAAGAAGTTTGATGCGGATGGAGCCGTGGTTGGTGAACATCTGTTCATCGGATTGTTAACCTCTGTCGCCTATAACCAATCGCCGCGCGAAATCCCGCTGTTGCGGCAAAAGGTCAATGCGGTGATCGAAGCGTCTGGTTTTGAACCCGGTGGCCATTCATCAAAGGCCCTGACGCATGTTCTGGAAAGCTATCCGCGTGATGAGCTGTTCCAGATTTCCGTGGATCTGTTGAGCGATATTTCGCGCGGAATCCTGTTCCTGCAGGAACGCCAGCGGATTGCTGTTTTCCTGCGCCCCGACCCATTCCAGCGCTATATCTCCGCCCTGGTCTATGTACCGCGCGATCGCTTTTCTTCATCCTTGCGCAAGCTGATCGGCAGGCAACTGGGTAAGGAATTCAAGGGCCATATCGCCGCGCATTATACGTTCATGACCGATGAACCGCTTACCCGTGTGCAGTTTATCGTCAAAACGCAACCCGGCAACGTACCTGATATCGACCGCAAGGAACTGGAAGAACATCTGGCCGATGTGACCCGCACCTGGGAAGATCGCCTGCAGCAGGCCCTGGTCGAAAATCTGGGTGAAGAGCGTGGTATGGGTCTGTTCCATCGTTATCGCGAAGCCTTCCCTCATGCCTATGCCGAAGTGTTCAATGTTCAGACAGCCTGCTATGACATAGAAAATGTGGAACAGGCGCTGGCCAATAACAGCCACCAGGTGAACCTGTATCACCCGATTGAGGCTGGCGCGAACCAGCTGCGCTTTAAGATCTACAGCCCCAACAAGCCGCTGGTCCTCTCTGCGGTGATGCCCATGTTGGAAAATATGGGCGTCATGGTGATGGAAGAATTGCTGTATGAAATTCATCCGGCGGGGTCAAAGAACGTCCCCGGACGACTGATCACAGACCACACGTCTGAATCCGATGAAAGGGATGCAGAGCAAAGCCTGTATCTTCACGATTTCGCCCTGGAAAGTAAGGATGGGCGCGACATCGATTTTGCCAGCGTGCGCGAGGTTTTCCACGAAAGCTTCCTGCAGGTCCTGTCGGGTGAGGTCGAAAGCGATGGTTTCAATCGATTGGTTCTGTCTGCCGGCCTGGCCTGGCGGGATGTGGTGATCAGCCGGGCCTATTCAAAATATCTGCGTCAGGCCGGAATCCCCTTCTCTCAGGACTATATGGCCGAAACGCTGGCGAAGAATCCTGGCATTGTTCGCAATCTGGCGAAATTGTTCACAACCCGCTTTGACCCGAATTTTACAGGGGACCGCGAAACTGCCTGCGCCGGATATGTTGCACAGATTGAAGCCGCGCTGGAGGATGTCAGTAATCTGGACGAGGACCGGATCATCCGCCGTTTCCTGAATATGGTCCAGGTCACATTGCGCACGAATTTTTATCAGCCGGGACCAGACGGGCGACCAAAGTCCTATGTGTCTTTGAAATTCGCCAGCCGGGATATTCTGGAAATTCCCCAGCCCGCGCCGTTGCGGGAAATTTTTGTCTATAGCCCGCGGTTTGAGGCCGTACATCTGCGCTTTGGCCTTGTTGCGCGCGGTGGGCTGCGATGGTCCGACCGGCGAGAGGATTTCCGCACAGAGGTCCTGGGCCTGGTAAAGGCACAGCAGGTGAAGAATGCAGTTATCGTGCCCGTCGGGTCCAAGGGTGGTTTCGTGTTGAAGAAGGCACCGCCCCCCTCTGACCGACAGGCATTCCAGCAGGAAGGGATAACCTGCTATCAGACCTTTATTTCCGGCATGCTGGACATCACCGATAATCTAGTGACCGGTGATTTGGTCCCGCCGTCGCATGTCGTGCGTCATGATCAGGATGACCCCTATCTGGTGGTCGCGGCAGACAAGGGTACAGCGACATTCTCTGATTACGCCAATGCGATTTCGCAACATTATGGTTTCTGGCTGGGGGATGCCTTCGCATCGGGGGGGTCGGCTGGCTATGATCATAAAAAGATGGGCATCACCGCCAAGGGCGGTTGGGAAGCTGTCAAACGCCATTTCCGAGAATTTGGTCACGATACCCAGACCCAGGATTTCAGTGTTGTCGGGATCGGGGATATGGGCGGCGACGTTTTTGGTAATGGGATGATCCTCAGTGAGCATATCTGCCTGAAAGTCGCCTTTAACCATCTGCATATCTTTATCGATCCGACTCCAGACCCCAAGAAGACCTTTATTGAGCGCAAACGCCTGTTTGATGCGGTGAAAGGGTGGGCGGATTATGACACCTCTCTGATCTCCAAAGGGGGAGGCATTTTTGATCGTTCCGCCAAGTCGATTAAATTGACGCCGGAAATGAAGGCCATGCTGGAGGTGACGGAAGATACGATGCCACCCGCGCAATTGATCCGGGCGGCACTGCGGATGCCGGTGGACTTGTTGTGGTTCGGCGGTATCGGGACCTATGTGAAACATACCGATGAAAGCAATGCGGATGTCGGGGATCGCGCCAATGATTCCCTGCGGGTCGATGCCGATGAAGTGCGCGCAAAGGTGATTGGGGAAGGGGCCAATCTGGGCGTTACCCATCGGTCCCGCATTCAGTTTGCTCAGTTGGGGGGGCGCATCAATACCGATGCCATCGATAATTCTGCCGGTGTGGATTGTTCGGACCACGAGGTGAACATCAAGATACTGCTGGGGGATGTCGTCCAGCGCGGGGATATGACGGAAAAGCAGCGCAACACGCTGTTGGAAAAAATGACCGATGAAGTTTCCGCCCTGGTGCTGCGTGATAACTACCAACAGACTCAATCCCTGTCGGTGGAACTGTCACAAGCCGAAACTCTGTTGGATCGTCACCAGCGCCTGATCCGGGCGATGGAACGGGCCGGGGATTTGAATCGCCGGCTGGAATTCCTGCCGGATGATGAAGACATTGCAGAGCGGATGCAGAAGAAGGAAGGGCTGTGCCGACCGGAATTGGCCGTGATCCTGGCCTATGCGAAGAATATCACCTATCGCGAATTGCTAGATTCCGATTTGCCGGACGACCCAATGCTGGAGGCGGATTTGTTCCGTTATTTCCCGACAGCGCTGCAGGAACACTATCCGGATGCGATTCAGAACCATCGCCTGCGGCGGGAAATCATCGCAACGGCGGTGACCAATTCCATGATCAATCGCACCGGTCCTGCCTTTGTCAGCGAAATGCATCAGCGCACCGGGCGGTTCGAATCGGAAATTGCCCGCGCCTATACCGTTGTGCGGGAGGTTTTCAGCCTTCGCGGCATCTGGGCTGCGATTGAGGCGCTGGACAATAAGACCGATGCCAAGATCCAGATTCGTATGTTGCGGGAAACGGAACGCACCATTGAACGCATGACAGAATGGTTCCTGCGCAACAGTGATCATCCCATCGATATGAAGTCCAGTATCGAGACTTATCGTCCCGGTGTGACCACGTTGAAGGAAAACCTGGATACGATCCTGTCGAAATTTGCCAAGGATGACGTGGCCGCACGGCTGGAACGGTTTCAGAAAAAGGGTGTGCCCGATGATCTGGCCTTGTCGGTTGCACAGTTGAAGGTCTTGTCTTCATCCTGTGATGTGGTTCGCCTTGCCGGTCAGGCCGATGCGCCGGTCGTGGATGTGGGCCGGGTTTATTCCACCGTCGGGTCCCGGTTCGGGCTGGATTGGCTGCGGTCTGCGGCAAATCGAATTCCGTCGGACAATCAATGGCACCGATTGGCGTTGGGCGCGATTATTGATGATCTGTGGGGCTTGCAGTCTGAAATCACGTCTCGCGTTCTGGCCAGGGAAGGGGCCGGTGTCGATGCCGTTGATAAATGGTCGGCACGGCGCATTGATACGGTAGACCGGCTGGATACCTTACTGTTGGAACTGCACAGCCTGCCACAGTTGGATCTGGCGATGCTGGCGGTGCTGAACCGCGAACTGCGCAATCTGACGGCATCCTGACGAAGCCCGTAAAATTGATCTGGGGGGGTGGGGAGAAACCCACTTCCCAAAATCCAAAGCAGAAATGAAGAAGCCGCCGGAACCACTGGGTCCTGGCGGCTTCTGTGTTTCGTTGGAAACGGTCTGCGGGGATTTATTTCAGAATGGTAATGCCACCGGCGGCGACCATATCGCCCCGGGCGATCACATCACAACCACCACTGGCGGCGGCCAGGACGATTTCCTGTTTCAGCGATGGCGAAACGCGCATCGAATATGCCAGTGCGATCTTGTAAAGGTCAGAATTAGGATCGGCCAACAGAGCCGTGAAGGCGCTAGCCGCGCCACCGCAGAAGGATTTGCTATTCTCGGCATGGCGGACTGCCGCATAATTCGCCAGATCCGTCACATAGGAGTTGATTTCCCGTGTTGCGTTCTGGCCGTGTAGACTCTTGAAGTAACTCTTCAAAGCGCCGCCTTGCTTTTGAATTTCCGGACGAAAGCGGATTGCGAAGGCGTTATACTGATCGCGCTCATTACAGGACAGCGCTGCGACCATCATGTCGGATTGCAGGGTCCGCACCGACAGGGCCAATGTGTGTTTCGGGGCAACCGTGCTTAAGCAGGCTTGCGCAATGCCTGAAACAGAAAAACACGCCGCAAATACTGTTGCGACCATGCATGACTTTACGAATTTTCTCATTTTGAAAACTTGCTTGAAACCATGCATCGGTTGAACTCTCCCTGCCCATGGGTCTTTGATTGCGTCAAAACTATGATTGAACGCTGCCTTAATGCGGCCACAGTATCCAGTGCTTCGAAAAGAAATCAAGGTCAGTTTTTTTGGCCTTTCGGTGCAAGGGGTTGGTTGGGTTATTCAATCTGTCACAATTGATGTAATCAACCAGACCGGAGTCGAAAGGCGTTTCTAACCCTGTGCGATTCCGTTCAGATCTTCCAGCAACATGCGAATTCGGCCACTGTCATGGCTTTCCATAATCATGCGCGCGCGCGCAGCGGCAGCGGTGAATTCGATCTGGCGAACCCGGTTTTTAACTTGCAGCAGGCTGGTTGTCGCCATCGACAGATCCCGCACGCCAAGGCCGATCAGAAGGGCGGTGAATTTCGGGTCGCCTGCGATTTCCCCGCAAACCGATACCGGGATGCGCGCCCGCAAGGCGGCTTGAATGGCAAAATCCATCAGCCGCAAGACACCGGGATGCAGCGGGTTGTATAAATGCGCGACCTGATCATCGGTGCGATCGATGGCCAGGGTATATTGCGTCAGATCATTTGTTCCAATGGCAAAGAAATCCGCCGCTTGCGCCAGGGAATCCGCGGCCAGGGCGGCACCGGGAACCTCAATCATCACACCCAGTGGCGGCACCGGATCAGCGATTGCGACCCCCCGACGTTTCAGGCGCTTGACCATGCGGTGCAAAATATCACGAACGGTGCGAACCTCGCCCGCTGTTGTGATCATTGGCAACAGGATACGCACCGGGCCCAATGCGCCGGCCCGCAGAATGGCACAAAGCTGTGTTTCCAACAATCTGGGGCGTTTCAGCGACAGGCGGATGGCACGCAGGCCCAGCGCCGGATTGGGGGACGGGGCAAGATCATCGCCCAGGGAATAGGCCAGCTTTTCCCCGCCTACATCCATCGTGCGAATGGTGACCGGGCGTCCCGCCATGGCGCGGATAACGGTGGCCAGGCTTTCAAACTGTTCATCTTCGCTGGGGGGTTGGGTGCGGTTCATGAACATGAATTCTGTGCGAAACAGCCCAATACCATCGGCCCCCAGACGGTGGGCAATAATCCCTTCCCGGGGTAATTCCAGATTGGCCTCCAGGGAGATTATAACCGCATCCCGTGTTGCGGCACTTTCCCCGATCAGCGTTTCCAGGCGCTGTTGTTCGCGCAGTTGTTTCGCGCGTTTCTCGCGATAGCGCGCCTCGGTATCAGGTGTTGGATTGGCGATCACAACCCCTTCGCCGCCATCCAGGATTACCGGTGTCCCCGCAGGGACAGAGGCCGCACCCGCCAGCCCCAGAACAGCAGGGATTCCAAGGGACCGCGCCATAATGGCGGTATGACCCTGTGCGCCGCCCTGCTCTGCGGCGAAGCCGTTGATCCGGGTGGGATCCATCAGGGCGGTATCAGCAGGGCTGATCGATTCCGCCAGCATGATCGCGCCCTTCTGGGCGGCGGCATAGGCATTCTTGGGGACATCCATCAGGTTGCGCAGGACGCGGTGGGATACCTCGCGCACGTCTTCCGCCCGCGCGGCGATATAGGGGTTGTCCATCGCCTGGAACCCGGTAATCACCACATCGCTTTCGGTTTTCATCGCAGCAGCGGCGTTCAGGCGGTCGGATTCGATACGTTGTCGCGCGCCGCGCACTAGGCGCGAATTTTGCAGCATCTGGACATGGGCTTCCAGAATTTCATTCAGTCCTTCGGCCGTATTATCTGTGACGCGACCGCGTATTCTTTTCAGGGCCAGAATTTGCCGACGGCTCTTGCGAACCGCTTTTTCAAGTCGTTCAACCTCGTCTGGAATGTCGGCATCCATGATCATGTGATCGGAAACAGCCATCCCTGTCGCATCGATCTGTGCCGCAAACCCAAAGGCGACACCGGGGGAAACCCCGACTCCGGTCAGGATATGCTGCGGCATTTTCACCGACATTGCAGATCAGGTCTCCTCATAAAAGCCAGCATTGACCAGGGCGGTGATTTCTTCCATCGCGGCCTTCGCCTCTGGGCCAGATACCGCGACGGTAATCGTTGTCCCTTTAGACGCCGCCAACATCATAAGGCCCATAATGGAGGTGCCCGTGACCGTCTGGCCATCCTTGGATACCTCAACATGGGCATCGAATCGCTCTGCGGTCTGCACAAATTTTGCAGCGGCGCGGGCATGCAAGCCGCGCTTGTTGCAAATCGTTAATGTGGCATCGCTCATCCCAACAACTTGCTGGCGACGTTTATGTATTTCGTGCCAGCATCCTGGGCTTGTTCAACCGCCGCCTCCAGGCTTTCCGTCTGGCGGACCTTCGCTAATTTGATCAACATCGGCAGGTTCAGCCCCGCGATGACCTCAACCTTGGCCTGATCCATGATGGAAATTGCCAGATTAGACGGTGTGCCCCCGAACATATCGGTCAGGACGACGACGCCCTCTCCGGTATCGACAGCTTTGACCGCTTCCAGGATATCGACCCGGCGGCGTTCCATGTCATCATCGGGGCCAATACAGATCGCCGTGACATTCTGTTGCGCACCGACAACATGTTCCATGGCCGACACGAATTCCCGCGCAAGCCCCCCATGGGTGACCAAGACCAATCCAATCATGCGTTATCCCTTTTTCGCCCCGTTTTGATCCGTAGTGTGGTTTATCTGCGCCGTTGGGGTTTCACCGTCGGCATTGACTGGCATATCCCTGTGAAACCGATAGGCCGGTCGCCCCTGTTGTGTCAGCCAGTCTGCAAGCTGTTCTGCCATATAAACAGACCGATGTTTGCCCCCTGTACAGCCAAATGCAATCGTTAGATAGCTTTTTCCTTCGGCTTCCTGACGTGGCAGCACGCGGGTCAATAATGTCTGAAGGTCCTTTTGGAAACCCGCACAATCGGGATCCGCTTCAATCGCCGCGCCAACTTTGGGGTCCAGGCCGGTTAAATCCCGCAATGTCGGCTCGTAATGCGGATTTTTCAGAAACCGCACATCCAGAACCATATCCGCCTCTCTGGGGACACCCCGGCGAAAGGAAAACGACATCACCGTTATCGCCGCCCCAACCGGGCTGCCATCGGCAAACAGGGATGTCATCCGCTGTTTGAAATCCCACACGGTCAGCCCCGTGGAATCGATCATCATATCGGCATGGGATGCCAGGGGCAGGATTGCCTCCCGTTCCATACGAATGCCATCAGCGACCGGGCGATCCGCAGCCAGGGGATGGCGGCGGCGCGTTTCAGTGAATCGCCGCAGCAATTCATCATCGCTGCAATCCAGAAACAGGGTTGTGACCTTCAACCCGTCGGCCTTCTTCAAGGTATCAATTTCCGCCTGCAGGCTGGCAATGCCGAAATCCCGATTGCGGATATCAACCCCGATTGCAACTGGGGATGCGCTGGGATTCTCGCGTATCGACTGGGCCAGGCGTGGCAGCAGGCTGAGCGGCAGATTATCCACCGCGTCAAAACCCAAATCCTCCAGCACCGCCAGGGCCGTGGAGCGTCCTGCCCCCGACATTCCGGTTACCAGCACAAGATCCGCCCGATTATTGGCGTTCGCAGTGGGCGTATCAGTCATGCAGGCACCCCAAAGCCATGCAGCAAGGCAAGTTTCAGCTTGATGGGGGCAGAGACCTCAAAAGGGTTTATTGTCAGGCAGGGCAGGGTGACCCCTTCAACACTGTCCTGGTCACGGGTCGGCAGCCGGTCTATCGGTCCAGATGTCAGATCGGCCAACAGAGCCAAGGCACAGTGGTTGCGATAGGGCAGGGTCATAATGCCTATTCCCCGGACTTCTAAAAGCCCGCGTAATTGATCAGGTGCCTGGGCATACAGAATGCCTTTATCAACTGTCAGCGCGGTTTGATCATCGGCGACCAGTTCTGCGCCCGCGTCAATCAGGCGCAGCGCCAGATCAGACTTTCCCGCACCCGATGCGCCGCGCAGCAGAACGCCGCGTCCGTCAATCGCAATTGTTGTCCCGTGCACCAGTGCCATGGTCCCTGTCACTCCCATCCTGAAATAGCGTGCGGTGCAGCGTGGTACCTGTCAATCAAGATGGCGGGGATGCGCAGTCATTTTAGGTTAAATGGACCCGGCACGTTCCGCCACCAGAATGCGACAGGCGGTTAAGGGTTCTGCCTTGTGGGCGTCACCGGCCTGGCAATGCACAATGTCGCCGGGTTCCATCATCAGGCTGTCTTCCCGACCATCGGGATGGCGGAAATGCATGCGCAGGGACCCATCCAGCAACACGAAAACCTCCGGCCCGTCATTGACATGCCAGATATAGGCCTGGTCCGTCCAATGCAGCCGAATGGTGGCGGTATCGATTGTTTCGATATCCAGCGCATCCCAGGGGCGCGCACCAGTATAGTCCAGGGGCTTTATATGGCGCATAGAGTCTTCTGCCGTCGCACACTCGGGGTTCATTGGATCACACCACTTGGATAGCGAATGTAAATAAGGGATGCCACAAAAAACGACGGCCGCCGATGGGGGGGTATCGACGGCCGTCTATCGCGGTTGCAACGACCTGTTGAAGGCCGTCCCGGGGCAGTTTGGGGGCGCCCCGGTGAGAGGGGAGGTCTCAGCAGTTTAAATATTGGGTGGCAAACAGGGTTTTGTAGAGGTTCAATTAAGGCATTTTCAGGGCAAAACTTCACCGTTGCGTGATCGCCAGATTGACACCCAGACCAATCAGAATGGACCCCCCGGCCCATCGGGCGATACGCATCGTGTGACGCCCCTTACGCAGGCCTGCCATCACCGCATTGGTCAGAAACACAGCAGCCACATCCGCAAAGGTGACAGCCAGGTTTACAATGATCCCAAGGATCAGCATCTGAAGCCAGATCGGGAAGCTGGCGGTGGGGTCCGCAAATTGCGGCAGGAAGGCAACAAAGAACATGGCCGTCTTGGGGTTCAGCATCTCCACCGACATGCTTTGTATGAAGGCAGAGCGTCCCTGTTTCCGAACTTTCCCGTTCAGTGCCCCCGGTTCAGCCTCTTCCGTGGCCAGCCTGGTGCGGATAATCGATATCCCCATATAAACCAGATACAGCGCGCCTATGATCTTCAACGCGGTGTAGAGTGTCGGCACCACGGCCAGCAGGGCCGATAGACCCAATGCCGCGGCGGCAACATGGAACAGCCCGCCGATTTGCAGGCCCAAAGCGGCCATAAATCCCCCGCGCCGACCATGCGCAAGGGTCTGCGCCGCCGTGTACAGCAGTGCTGGTCCGGGAATAAGCGCAAAAACCACAGTGGCGGCCAGGAAAGGCAACAACAAATCCCAATTTGACATAGCAGGACCCTATCGATGTTTCTGTCGCATCCTGAGCAGGCATTGCGCCCAGCGCAAGAGCAATATTGATGGCAATCACGGGGAGAATTTGGTCCCCAAGCGAGGCTTTGATTTCCCGCTAGGCCCCCCGCGCCATAGGCAGGCGACGGCGGGCGATGGCGGTGTGGAATGCGACCCCGGCGTTCAGGCTGGCATCGTTGAAGTCATAGTTTGGGTTGTGCAGCGGCAGGGAGTCCTCCCCATTGCCCAGAAAGGCAAAGCATCCCGGAACATGGTTCAGGAATTGGGCAAAGTCTTCTGATGCTGTGATGGGTTCGTCGGACACCATGACGGCATCGGACCCTAGCACATCTCTGGCCGCATTCAGGGCTTCCTGGGTCAGGGCCTCGTCATTCAATAGGGAGATGAATTCCCGGGCATAGTTGACCTCGACACTGACATTATAGGAAAGTGCCGTCCCCTCGGCGATCAGGCGCATCTGTTTTTCAATCTGTGCGCTGACGGCTGGATCAAAGCTGCGGGCATCGCCCCGGATTTGTGCATGACCGGGCAGGACATTGCGGGTGCCGTCGGTGATCAGTTCCGTCACAGACACGACCGCGACCGCGGTTGGATCAATCCGTCTAGACACGATGGTTTGCAGATTGGTGACCAGCGCACAGGCGGCGACCAGTGTTTCACTGCCAGAATGCGGTCTGGACGCATGACCGCCAATACCCTGTAAGGTGATTTCAAAAACATCTTCCGCAGACATGATCGCGCCCGGCTTCGTCACAAATTGGCCAACCGGATAGCCTGGCATATTATGCAGGCCGTAAATTTCTTCGAACGGGAAGCGATCCAATAGGCCATCGTTGATCATTGCTATCGCGCCTTGGCCCCATTCTTCCGCTGGCTGGAAGATAAACCGGATCGTGCCATCAAACCCTTCCTGCTGGGTCAGGGTCTTGGCCGCGCCCAACAGCATGATGGTGTGCCCATCATGACCGCAGGCATGCATATAGCCGTCATGGGTCGACTTGTAGGGCAGGCTGCCCTGTTCGGTGATATGCAGCGCATCCATATCTGCCCGCAAGGCGATGGCGCGATTGCTGGTCCCCCGTTTCAGGGTGGCGACAACGCCTGTCCCGCCGATCCCTTCGGCGACATCATCCAACCCGAATTCGCGCAGTTTTGCGGCGACAAAGGCGGCGGTGCGCTTCTCACTGAAGCCAAATTCAGGATGCGCATGCAGGTCGTGACGCCATTGCACCATGTCGGCGTGAAGGGTGGCTGGATCGGACATCGTCGTCTCTCTGTGAAAAAGGACAGGTCTGTTTTCTCACTCTAGCGCCGGATTATGCCGGTTACAAAGTGATCTTGCCGCGTCTATCCACCGGGCGGGATTAAGATCACGCGTGCTTGCGACGTGCAGGGTCATGCTGCTCTGCGTTTCTAACTATTAATTTTAAATTATTCTATGATACCCTTTACGCGCGGCGTTGGGGCATGCAGGCCATTGGGCAAGGCGTTTGGGGATAGGATGACAGAAAACAGAATCTGGCGGGTCATTCAGAAATCTCAGAAGATTGAGCTGTTCACATTTAGGTTGGTGTTTATCTGGGCTGTGGGTCTGTGGCTGATCCATGCGTCGCCGTTTCACCTGTCAGATATGCTGGATGCAGAAACGCAGGAAATAATCGTTTCAATCGCTGCGCCATTTTTCCCGCCAGAGGGGCGGCTGGACGACGATGAATCTGCCGTTGTGGTGGAAATAACCGATGAAACCCTATATGCCCTTCGGGTCAATCAATGCCTGGAAGCCTGCACGCGCGTCTGTGAAATTCAATCGTCAGAGTCAGAGGCCGTGTGCCGCCCACAATGCGCCGCCCGTGGCAAGCAATTGGCGCGTCAGGCCTGTACCGGGGACCTACAGCTATTATCAAACGATACGGGATCATTTTCACAAAACGACCAAATGATCCGCTTCCCGGTCGATAATCCGTCCGATGTGTGGCCCATTGCCTACAGCCTTCATGATTACCTGATTGCCAAGCTGGTGGAACTGGAACCCGCCGCCATCATGGTGGACATAACCTATGGAACACCCCGACGGTGGGACCACAGTCTTGAGTCCTTTGGTCAGAAGGTACACAAGGCGCAGGCCATCCAAATGGCCGACTTTGGCAAGACTACCCCGATTTACTTCGCAACGGGGGGTGACGTTCAAGCCGGGCAGGAAACGGCGCTGGATCGCATGCGGCTGGGTCCAGACGGCTACACGCCAGACTATATTCGTCAGTCGATCACGCGATGGGAACCGAATGAACGATGGTATCCCATGCTGGTGGGCCCTGATCGTGCGCAGCTATCGCCAGCGGCACAGATTTATCGCGATTTATGTATGCGCGAACCTGAAGATACCGCGTCGCCTATAAAGGCATGCGGCAGGGTCACCGATGCAACACTCCATCAGGACGCGCTGAATCCAGATGATTTGCAGAAAAGCATGTTGATCCGCTGGCCGTATGGCTATGCCCCCCTGCAAAAATTTGCGCAAAGTACGGATCATTGCCAGACCCAGGCATCGGAAGACAAATTAGTGTGGGGGGTTAACTATCAGAAGATCGCGCAATCGATCAGTATTGCCGGTGGGATGCTGTATCATTCCTTATTCGGGGACGCTGAGGATCCTGCAATCCAGGAATGTCGGCCCATCCCCACAATCCGCGCGGAGCGGCTGCTGCCATCCGCCTCAAGAGGAATTGGGGAGATATTTGAAATGGTGGAAGGCCGTGTGGTCTTTCTGGGGGCCTATATCAAAGACTATCCCGATATCGTCGATACGACGCTGTATAACAAGCTGCCAGGTGTTGCACTGCATGCGGTCGCCTACCGGAACCTGTCAGCCTATGGCACCGATTACTTTAAGAGCCGTGATACGCTGACGCGGGTGCTGGAAGGGCTGTTATGGTTTTTTATCGCCCTGTTTGCGACGGTCCGGATCGGTGTCTATGAAGCCTTTGATCGGGGGGAGGTATCTCATGAAGTCCATAAGAAAACGCGATCCTGGCTGAATTATGCAATAGGCTTCGTCGCCGGGATGGGGTTAGTTTGCGCCATAACCTTATGGCTGGGCAAAACAGCGCCTGTTGATTTCCTGTCGTTGGCGGCGTTGAGCGGGATTTTACCATTGGCCGAAAGTTTCCTTCTGGCGCGGCCGGTCATGTGGCTTTTTGGGGTCCTATTTTCTGTGGTCGCTACCCTGATGATCGGCACACGGTATATCGCGCATGGCTGGTTCCGATTAAAGATCCTGTTCAGACGATACTTTCCCAGCAATATGAGAAAGGACCGGCGCAAACGGCCGGATAGCGCGCATCGCTAATATTTAACCCAAACACGGTTGCGTTTCAAAAAGGTTAACTCTACTCTCTTCTCATCGGATGGTTGCACCGTTTGGAGGGAAAACGATGACACTGGATACCGTAATAGCCCAAATTGTAACTGTTTTTGGCAGGATGGCGCACTGGCGCTTGCCCATCGGTTTTCAATCGGGGGCACTGGTCGCTGTGTTTGTCGCCCTGATGCTGTTTCAGGGGAACTCTTTTCAGGGTCGCCCGGCCCTTGCCCAGGAACAGGTAAGCGTCATTACAATCAAGGAGTTCAGACGCGATACGCTGCCCGCATTGAAAGAGGGGGCGGCGAAAGCTGAAAAGGTATCCAAAGAGATATTTGATCTGCCTTTCACGTTTTCAGAGCAAGATCAGAAAGATGGACTTTATCCCGTCTTGGGCAAAGACGGTGGCCTGTATTATGTGAAGCCTCGCTATGCGGTGCTGGAACGTAAAGTGTGCGACCTTGCGGCGGTCGAAGTATCGAAGTTGAGAAATTACTCAACATCCGGGGCGAAACCGTCCTGTTGACGATTGTGCCGCGACCGGGGGCCGGTGTCTGAGGGGTAGAGCAGAGTCTGGGGAAATTAAAGATCGTGGGGAGGCGATGATGCGGCGCACCATTCAACATTTGGCAATTACTTCGATACTGGCTGGGTTTCTGGCTGCCTGTAACACGACCAATGGTTCTGGTGAGGGCTCCATGTCTTCCGCGATGCAGGGCGTCACGGACAGCGTGGCGGGGTTGTTTGGGGACACGGCGGATCCAGAAATTCATCCTATGGTCCTGGTGCAGTCCCGACAAAGCGATATCGACGTAGACGAGGTTGAAAATGTAGAGGCCATGTTGGATGTGTCGGCCCCCTGTGATGCTGCCAAGACGTCCCTGCGAAATGACTTCTCGCTGGGACAGAAAGAGCTTCGCGAAACCGAATATGGCATTTGGCCAGTTCAAAAGGCGACGGATTATGCCAATCAGATTCTGGATCGCATTGTCGCCTGCTCTCCGTTTGATCCGGTTCCCGCCTCCGTTGTGATCGTGCCAAAGGCCGGGCGGGATGCCAGGGTCTATCGGGACGGTCTGATTGAAATATCGGTGGAAAGTTTTGACGGGTCACCACAGGCCGTCGATATCCTGGCATTCACAATTGCTCATGAATACAGCCATATCCTGTTGAAACATTATGAACGGGGCCAGGCGACGGAAAAGCGGAACCGGATTTTCCGCACCGCCCTGGAAGCAGCCTTCCTTGCCGATGATGTCTTGAACAATAATGGTGCGGATGCACAGGCGGCCTCTAAATTGAAAACGCCGATGATGGTCAACCGCACGATGGATGTCTTGTTTGAATATTCGTGGGGTCGGCAGGATGAACACGAAGCTGATATGGTCGGTCTTCATCTGGCCACCCGTGCGGGATTTGAAGGCTATGCCGGGGCAAGTGGATTTCTGGACAAGCTAAAAGACCAGCCGACGATTGAAAGCCGTGTTCTGGCACTTGCGCAGGATAAGGAACGCATTGTCGGTGATCTGGTTAAAGGCGGCGTCAGCGGTGGCAAGGACGGGATCATGGATGCCTTGAAAGGCGTTGGTGGTGATATGGCGCAAAGCCTGTCGAAAAGCCTTGAGGAATCACATCCCAGTCCAGATGCGCGAAAAGACATGTTATTGGATCATTCGGAATTCGTCGACTATGACGATTTTGAAATGGCGCGACTAGATATGGGCTTGGATCAGCAATTTCCATTGCCCGATTATGATAAGATCACGGCAGACCGGGAATTACAGGCTGCTTTGAAGGCATTTGCGGCGGCGGAAGACGTTCACGAAGCGCTGGGATCCGTTGGATCATTAAGCGAGTTAAGCGAGGGTACTTCGGTCGACACCTTGCTTGCAAAGGCAAAGGTCGGTGTGTCTGGTGCCCCCTGGTTGGAAAACAATGCCTTTGGTCGTATCGCCTTTTCGTCGCTGCGGCAAATGCAGGGGAAGAACGATCTGGCGATAATTGGCTTTGAACGCTATGCCCTGAAACAGGATGGTGCCCCTTTGCGAGTCTATGAAGGCCTGATGGACCGTCAGATCCAGGCGAAAAATGTTAAGGCGGCGACCGAGACCTTTGCTGCGGCAGAAGCAGAGTTTGGGTCCGATAATGACATTCTTTATCCGATGCGAATAAAGCTGGCCCATGCCAAGGGGGAGGATACCGGAGGATTGCTTGCAGGGTGCAGGCTGGCTGCGGACCCCCGCATTGCGCGCATGTGCCGGTTCTGGCAACAAGGCGGCATTCCGCAATCCTGACGCTATTGGCGCAGATCTGATCAATCGGAACAGTCTTTGTTGATCCCGCGACTATTGTCTAAGGGCGGGTTACAGCAGTTATCGTGCAGGCAGTTTGCCATTCAGGGCCAACGGTATTGGCCCGCCCGTTATCCAGTCCAGCAATTCCACCGTATGCGTGATGGGGATATCCGTACCGCTGGCGATCTGCTGAATACAGCCGATATTGCCCGCCGCGATCAGGTCCGGTTTGGTCTTCTCTATATTCTTGACCTTGCGAGCTTTCAACGTATCGGCCATTTCCGGCTGTAACAGATTATAGGTGCCTGCAGAGCCACAGCATAGGTGACCTTCCGCCGGGCTGACGACCTTGAAGCCTGCCTGGGTCAGCAGGTCCTTGGGCAGGGCGGTGATCTTCTGGCCGTGCTGCATGGAACAGGCGGAGTGATAGGCGACCTTTAAATCGGTTTGGCGCGTTGCGGGCATCAGGGTCAGCATCGTTAGATATTCCGTGATGTCCTTTGTCAGGGCAGAGACACGCGCCGCATCTTCCCGGATTGCGGGATCGGTGCGGAACATGAAGCCATAATCCTTCACCGTCGTACCACAGCCAGACGCATTGATGACGATGGCATCCAGCCCCTCGCCGTCCATCTCCCGCATCCAGGCCTTGATATTTGCGGCGGCCTGCTGGTGGCTGGTGTCGGTATCACCCATATGATGCACCAGCGCGCCACAGCAGCCAGCCCCCTGGGCGACCACCACCTCAATGCCATGGCGGGTCAGCAGCCGGATTGTCGCCTCATTGATTTGGGGCTGCAAAACCTGTTGCGCACAGCCGGTCAGCATCGCCACGCGGCCTTTGCGCGGCCCTTCCGCCGGGATCACCTGCGGTACATCCCAGGGCGATGGTTTGGGGATAGTGGCCGGTGCCATGCGGAACATCGCACCGATCGGGCCCGGCAACCCTTTCAATAGGGGCTTGCCCAGCCAGGCCCCGATCAGGGCCAGCCGAAACACGCGGGGGCGCGGCAGAACGAAACTGAGGATGCGCCGCAGCCATTTATCCTGAAACGGTCGGTCATAGGTTTCATGAATCTTCGCCCGGGCAATATCGACCAGATGCATATAATGCACCCCCGACGGGCAGGTCGTCATGCAGCTCAGACAGCTCATACAGCGATCAATATGCTTCACCAGAGAGGAAGAGGCAGGCTTGTCCCCTTCCAGCATATCCTTGATCTGATAAATCCGCCCGCGCGGGCTGTCCAACTCGTCCCCCAGCGTCACATAGGTCGGACAGGTGGCGGTACAGAACCCGCAATGCACACATTTCCGCAAAATATCATTCGCCGCCGCGACGTCTGGATCTTCAAGCTGAGCAATTGAGAATGTTGTTTGCATGGATCTTTCTTACAGCCCTTCTGTCATGCGGCCGGGGTTTAGGACGCGGTTGGGGTCGAAGCTGTCTTTCAGGCGTTGGGACAGAGCGGCAAGGGGGCCGGGTTGGGGCTGGAAGACGGGGATGGCGTTGCGCAGGGAGGCAGGACCGCGGATCAGGGTGGCATGCCCGCCACCCGCCTGTGCAATGGCGTCGCGAATGGGTTCATACGCACCTTGTTTCGGGGATTGCGTGGCCAGCCAGATCACGCCGCCAGCAGCGTCTAGATAGGCCTCCACCTCTTTCAAATGGGACAGGGCCGATAGGATGCCGGGTGCGGCGGTTGGGGCGACGGACAGTTTCCAGACCACGCGGTCATCGCCACAGAAGGGGGTGACATTGCGCACGTCCCGCCAGAATGTTTTGGAATTGTGGCTGTGCAGTTCCTCCGTTTCGCCAAACGGGGCCAACAAGGCGCGCAGCTTTTGACAGCGATAGTCGACGGAGGGGCCGAAACCTTCGATCCTGAGGGCGGCGATGTCACATCCCGCCTGCCCAACATAGTCAATTTGGGACCGTGCGGCGATGATGGCGGGCAGCCAGGCTGCGCCGGACACTTCAAAGGGGCCGTTCAATCCAGCTGCCAGCGCCTTCACCCCCTGAGCCGCATCGACATTGCGGACCAGAATGGTGCGCGCCTTCTGTCCCACCGGCAGGACCTTGACGGTCAGTCGGGTCATCGCGGCCAGTGTGCCATAGGAGCCACAGAGCAGCTTGCTCAAGTCATAGCCAGTGACATTCTTCATCACCCGCCCGCCGGATTTAACCGCCATGCCGCGACCGGAAACCGCGTCAAAGCCCAGAAAGTGATCCCGCGCCGCGCCATCCTTGATGCGGCGCGGCCCTGCCAGATTACAGGCAATAACGCCCCCGATGGTTCCAGAAGAGTCCGCCTTCAACAGGGCGGAAAGGTCCGGCGGTTCAAAGGCCAATTGTTGATTGTTGTCGGCCAGCAAGGCTTCAATCTCGGCCAAAGGTGTGGCGGGGCCTGCCCCTAATACCAGTTCTTCTGGCTCATACAGATGCACACCAGAAAAGGCGGAAAGATCCAGCGTATGGGCGGCCTGAACCGGACGGCCCAAGCCCCGTTTGGTGCCACTGCCAATGACTTCCAGGGGCAGCTGTTCAGAATTCGCCCAGCCAATCACATCGATCAGCTGCGCTTCCGTTTCAGGGCGGAAGGTTTCGGTCATGGGCGGAGTCCTGAAGCTGTGATTGGGATTTGTGGTTGTCCTCCGTCATTCCCGCGAAAGCGGGAATCCAGGGCGGATTGGCACGGTTGTGCGTGTGGCCCTGGACCCCGGATCAGGTCCGGGGTGACGGTGTTTTGGGGGGTATCGATGTCGTTATTCCCGCGCAGGCGGGAATCCAGGGCGGACTGGCACGGTTGTGCGTGTGGCCCTGGACCCCGGATCAAGTCCGGGGTGACGGTGTTTGGGATTGTACAGATGTTGTCATTCCCGCGCAGGCGTGACTCCAGGGGGGCATGGCATGATTTTGCCGATAGCACTGGGCCTTGCATGAAGTCCGGGGTGGTGCGGCACTCGCGATTGGTGAAATTCGTTCCCATAGATCAGAACCGGGGAATATCGGGAAAGGGCAACTGGCCCTTGTGGATGTGCATCCGGCCCAGTTCCGCACAGCGATGGAGTTGCGGGAAGACTTTGCCGGGATTCAGCAATCCGTCTGGGTCAAAGGCGCATTTGACGCGCATTTGTTGCTTCAGGTCATCTTCGGTGAACATGGTCGGCATCAGGTCGCGCTTTTCAACGCCCACGCCGTGTTCGCCGGTCAAGACGCCGCCCACTTCGACACAAAGCTTCAGGATGTCGGAGCCGAAATCCTCCGCCTTCTCCAACTCGCCGGGATTGTTGGCGTCATACATGATCAGGGGGTGCAGATTGCCATCGCCCGCATGGAAGACATTGGCAACGCCCAAGCCATAATGCTTGGACATCTTTGTCATCTCGCTCAACACATGGGGCAGCTTGTTGCGGGGGATCGTGCCATCCATGCAGTAATAGTCTGGGGATAGCCGCCCCACAGCCGGAAAGGCCGCCTTACGCCCGGCCCAGAACATGGCGCGTTCTTCCTCGCTTTGGGAAATGCGCAGGCTGGATGCCCCCAGATTTTCGGCAATCTGGCGGACTTCCTCGATCAGGTGGTCAACCTCTGCCTCTGGCCCGTCCAGTTCAACGATCAGCAGTGCCTCGCAATCGGCTGGATAGCCTGCATGGATGAAATCCTCCGCTGCCGTGATGGCGGGACGGTCCATCATTTCCATGCCGCCGGGGATGATGCCGCTGGCGATTACCTGGGCAACGCAATTGCCCCCCGCCTCGCTGGACGGAAAGCCGATCAACAGCGCGCGCTGGGTTTCCGGCTTGGGTAACAGGCGCACGGTGACTTCTGTGACCACACCCAACAGACCTTCGGACCCGATCATCAGACCCAGCAGGTCATAGCCTTCCGCATCCAGATGCTTGCCCCCAATGCGCAGAATCTCCCCGTCAATGGTGACCATTTCCACGCCCAGGACATTGTTGGTGGTCAGGCCATATTTCAGCGAGTGAACCCCGCCAGAATTTTCCGCAACATTCCCGCCAATGGTACAGGCGATTTGGCTGGACGGGTCCGGGGCGTAATAGAATCCGTCCTCCTCCACAGCCTTGGTGATCGCCAGATTGGTGACGCCAGGCTGAACCCGGGCGCAGCGATTGTCGTAATCGACCTCCAGCACTTTATTGAACTTCCCCATGCCCAGCAGGATACCATCTTCCAACGGCAATGCCCCGCCAGATAGGCTGGTGCCAGCGCCGCGTGGCACCACTTTTATGCCATGTTCTTTGCAGTATTTCAGGACATTGGCGACCTGGTCCACGGTCTGGGGCAGGAGCACGATCAAGGGCAGGGCACGATAAGCCGTCAGACCGTCGCTTTCATAGGCGCGGCGTTCATCCTCATCCACGATGACGCCTTCCCCCGGCACAAGGGTGCGCAGGTCGTCGGCAATGGTCAGCCGCCGCGCAATGACCGCAGCATCCGGATCCGGCATTTTCATCTGTTCAGCCTCCCTAAATCTGCGCCTTTATAATTGGTATTACCAATTTGGTAAACCTCTCTTGCGTCGCTTCAATTGTCCCGCAGCAAGCCACGATAGGCATTTTGCAGGGTTGTCCGCACCCCATGCCAGGCCTTATCGCGCCACTGGGAATCGGACGGATAGGATGGGGGCAGTTCATTGGGCCCGCGTGTTGCCCCGCCCAGCCGTCGTGTCAGTGAATAGGTGCCAATTTCCAGGACCACATTCGTGACCTGCGCCTTGGGCAATAGGCCGCCCAGCCCCCCGCCACAGGGGGCTGTTCCTGCGCCAATTGCCTCACTGACCTGCGCGACATTCAGGGTGAACCAGCTTTCCGCCCGGGACCGACCGGCAGAATCCGGCGGGTCGCAGGATACGATTTCATGCGCGCCATACAGGCCCGGTCCTGTGCGCGGGTCGATCACACAGACCTGTCTGGCATTTTCGAACTGGGTTGCAGCGATGGCGCGCAGAACCGCCCCATCCCAGGCGGGTGGTTTCATGGAGGCCAGAGTCTGCCCGGCCAATTTGTTCCAATCGACGCCCTGTTCGGCCTGAAAGGCGGCAAAGCGTTCTTCGGCGGCGGCAAGGACACTATCGGACCAATCAGGTGCGGGTTTATTGGCCGATATCACATCATCTTCGGCAAAATAAGGCCAGATCGGGCCCGCAGGATTGGCGGCATGGACCAGCACCAGGGCGACTTCCCTGGGCAGGTCTTGCAAGCCGCCTTCGGTCAATACGCCCAGTATCGCCCCGCATCCCAACAGACCCGCCGCGCCACCAGCAGCGCTGCACAGGACGGCGACACGGCTGGCATCAGGCGACCCCATGCGGGCCACATCACAGGACAACGCCTTGTCGCCCGCGTGGTCATCTCTGGCGGGATAGGATGTGATGCGCAATCCGATCCGATCACAAGCGGTCAAGAACCGGTCTCGCGCGCGGTCGAAATCGTCACTGAAACAGGAAACAGGATCGGTCATGCGCCTCCCAGCATTATATTCGAACTACACTATACTGCTTAGATTGAACGCTGTGATGGTCCAGCGCAAGAAGGGGGCCAGTTGCCCTGACGGGATGTTGACACCATACTTAACTACCGGGGCTATCCTTTCGTGGATTACTTTTTGGGGAGAGTTGCGATGGACACACATTTTAAACGCATCACAATGGCACTGGTCGCCGCATTTGCGATAAGTGTGCTGTCCATGCCCGGCCTTGCAGATCAGCAGGATAAACGTCTGGATTCCCTGTTTGATATCCTGCATTCCGCCCCCTTGAACAGTCAGGAAGCCTTTATCGCGCAACAAGGCATCTGGGCGCTGTGGGTTCAAGCCCCCTCTGCAAGCGGCCGTGTTCTGATGCGCCAGGGGACACAGCAGATGTCCCAGGGTGATATGGATCAGGCGATAGAAACCTTTTCCGCGTTAATCGCCCTGGAACCAGGATTTGCAGAAGCCTGGAACAAGCGGGCCACGATTTACTTTATGCAGGGAAATTATTCGGATTCTCTGGCCGATATCTATGAGACGCTGGAACGCGAGCCGCGCCATTTTGGGGCGAAATCCGGGCTGGGTCTGATTTTGGATGCAATGGAAGAACCTGAAGCGGCGATTGAGGCATTTCAGGAAGCATTGGAAATCAACCCGCATATGGAACAGATCCGGGAGCGCACGGAACAATTGAAGAAAGAGATTGAAGGGCGGCAGCTTTGAGCTGCGCCTGAATCAGGGTGTCTCTTTTGGGGTGTTAAAGCCCGTCAGGGTCGCACTATGCGGCGCCAGGGCAGGCCACGGGCCATCCCCCAGATCCAATGTTGCCAAACCAGCGGTCGGGAATTTTTCTGTCAGGGCATCCAACTCCGCCGGATTGTTGGCCGTTTTGCATAGGGTAAGGCTGATATCCTGCATGATCGGATTATGGCCAATCACCATGACGCGATTTACCCCGGCGGGCAGGCGGCGCAATCGGTCGATCAACTCTATGGTTTCCTGCATTTTATAGACGCCATCTTCCATCAGGATGCGGCATTCTCCCTTCAAATGGGGCAGGATCAGGCCCAGTGTCTCACGGGTGCGACGACTGGTTGAACATAGAATGAAGTCGGGCGATATGCCGGACTCCCGCATCATGATCCCCATCTTTTCGGCGGCCTTTATGCCACGATTGGCCAGCGGGCGATCAAAATCACCCAATGTGCTATCGCTCCAACTGGATTTTGCGTGGCGAAAAACATACAAAATCGGCATGCCTAGGGGTTCCTTTCCCACTTCTTCTGATCGCGCGACTGCTACCACGCTTACCCAGGCTGGCTCAAGCAAAAGGCGCGGATTTCAGCGGCTTGTAACCGGTTTGAAACAAAAATCACCGTGACACGGTCATATGTATTGGGTATCGACAAGGGCCAGATCGAGTCTGGCGATACCATTGACGGAGGTTGCGGTGAGCATGACAGACAAAGACGGCGCGCTGAATAACGGTTCCACATCTGAGGATGCAAACGCCGTCGCTGTGGCCACGGCGACCCCGCAAAGCCCGGAAGAATGGGGGGCAGAGCGCTTCATAAACCGTGAATTGTCATGGTTGGCGTTCAACACCCGCGTTCTGGAGGAAGCCAGCAACACCCACCATCCCTTGCTGGAGCGCCTGCGCTTCCTGTCGATATCGGCAAGCAATCTGGATGAATTTTACATGGTGCGTGTCGCCGGGCTGAAAGGTCAGCTTGGGGCGGGAATCAGCACCCCCAGCCAGGAAGGTAATACGCCGGCGGAACAATTGCGCCTGATCGCGGATGAGGCCGGTTCCCTGATGCGTCTTCAGCAAAAGATATGGGAAGAATTACAGGTCGAATTGCGCAAGGTCAGCGTGACCCTTCTGGCCCAGGATGAATTAACAGCGCGGGAAAAAAGCTGGCTGGATGGTTGGTTCCTGGAACAGATTTTCCCGGCCCTGACGCCGTTGGCCGTTGATCCGGCGCATCCCTTTCCCTTTATCCCCAATAAAGGGCTGGTGCTGGCGCTGGAATTGACCCGCGCCGAAGACGACAAGACGATGAACGGCCTGCTGCCGGTCCCCAGCAATCTGGATCGTTTCGTGCGTTTGCCCGGCCAGAAGGCCCGTTTCCTGCTGTTGGAAGATGTGTTCAGGATTTACATGGATCGCCTTTTCCCAGGCTTTAAAATCATTGGCCAGGGCATGTTCCGCGTCATTCGCGACAGCGACGTCGAAGTGGACGAAGAAGCGGAAGATTTGGTGCGCACGTTTGAAAGCATGCTGCGCCGCCGCCGCCGGGGCAGTGTCATCCGCCTGACGATTGACGCCAGCATGCCAGAAGACCTGCGCGATTTTGTGGTCGGCAAGCTGGGCGCAGACAGCGAAGATGTGTTCCCGCTGGATGGCATTCTGGGCATGCCCGATGTCAGTCAGATGATCGTGTCGGATCGCCAGGACTTGCTGTTTGATGCCTTCAACATTCGCTTCCCGGAGCGTATCCGTGATTTCGGTGGCGATTGCTTCGCTGCCATCCGGGCCAAGGATATTATCGTCCACCACCCCTATGAAAGCTTTGATGTGGTGGTACAGTTCCTGCGCCAGGCGGCACAGGATCCGGCCGTCGTCGCGATCAAACAGACGCTGTATCGGACCTCGAAGGATTCTCCTATTATCGCGGCTTTGGGGGAAGCGGCAGAGGCTGGTAAGTCGGTTACGGCGCTGGTCGAATTGAAGGCCCGCTTTGACGAGGCCGCGAATATCCGCTGGGCCCGCGATCTGGAACGGTCTGGCGTACAGGTCGTCTATGGTTTCGTGGACCTTAAGACCCATGCCAAAGTGTCCATGGCGGTGCGTCGTGAGGGGAGCGGTTTGCGCTCTTATGTGCATTTCGGGACCGGCAACTATCATCCGATCACGGCAAAGATCTATACGGATTTAAGCTATTTCACCTGTGATCCGGCGCTGGCGCGGGATGCGGCGCGGGTGTTTAACTTCATGACCGGCTATGCCACGCCAGAGGCTTTGGAGCGTCTGGCAATTGCCCCGATCACCCTGCGTCATCGTGTGTTAAGCTCCATTCGGGATGAAATTGACCATGTGAAGGCTGGTCGGCCCGGACAGATCTGGTTGAAGGTCAACAATCTGGTGGATGGTGAGATTATCGATGCCCTGTATGAGGCATCTTCTGCGGGGGTTGAAATCGACCTGGTGGTGCGGGGCATATGCTGTCTGCGGCCCGGCGTGAAGGGGCTTAGCGAACATATCCGTGTGAAAAGCATCGTAGGACGTTTCCTGGAACACAGCCGTATCTTCTGTTTCGGGGCAGGAAATGGCCTGCCGTCCCTGGATGCAAAGGTCTATATCACCTCAGCAGATTTGATGCCGCGAAACCTGGATCGTCGCGTCGAATCGCTGGTGCCTATTGAGAATGTCACCGTGAAGCGCCAGATCCTGGAACAGGTGATGTATGCCAATCTGAATGACGAGGCGCAAAGCTGGATTATGGATTCTGATGCCCGCTATCACCGTATCGAGCCGGTGGGCGAAGGCTTTAACTGCCACGTTTTCTTTATGACCAACCCCAGCCTTTCCGGGCGGGGCAAGGCCATCAAGAAGGCTGGAAGGATGGCGCTTTCAACGAAACTGGCAAAAAATTCGGGTCCGAAAAAGGCAACGCGGAAAACACCGGCGGCAAAATCCAGCAAGAGCGGTTGACGCGACCGCTTCGATACACGATTTTCACGCGCGACTGCGGTTTCACCATTGCGGTAAAGCGTATACAGATTGAAAGTCTTGTTTGGGAAGGATTCTCATGGCCGAAAAACGGACCATGTCGACTGCCAGCCCCCCGACCGCAGTGGTCGATATTGGCTCGAACTCAACTCGTTTAGTGGTCTATGATACCTCTGATCGGTCACCTATCGCTATCTTTAACGAGAAACTGCTCTGCGGTCTTGGTCGTGGCTTGGATGCGACCGGCCAGTTAAGTGATGAGGGGATAGAGCAAGCCCTTGGTGCCCTGCCGCGTTTTATGCGCATTGCCCAGGAAATGGGCGTTCAGCGGATCGATATGCTGGCCACAGCGGCGACGCGGGATGCGACCAATGGTGCCGAATTTGTACGGCGCGCCAGCCAGATCAGCGGCCAGGAAATTCGTGTGCTTTCCGGGGAAGAAGAAGCCCGGCTTAGCGGTCTTGGCGTGCTGTCGGGTACGCCTGATGCCGATGGCATGATGGGCGATCTGGGCGGGGGCAGTGTGGAACTGGTGGAATTGAAGGATGGCCAGACCGGCCCTCAGGCGACCCTGCCGCTGGGACCCTTGCGTCTGGACCCCAAGATTGTAGCCAAACCGTCCAAAGCGCGCGAAGATCTGGATCGATACTTCGGCACCATCGATTGGTTGCCGCGCATTAAGGGGCGCAGCTTTTATCTGGTCGGCGGGGCCTGGCGGAATCTTGCCCGGCTGCATATGGACCATGTCAATTATCCGCTTCATATCATTCATCACTATCGGATTCCTGCTGCCCAGGCGTTGGAATTGGCGGATGTCGTATCACGGCAATCGCCGGGCGCGTTACAGCGTGTGCCGGGCGTATCCAAGCGGCGCGTCGATACGCTGCCTTATGCAGCGATGTTGCTGCATCGTCTGATGGTGGCTGGGGCGCCCAAGGATATTGTGTTTTCCGCCAATGGTTTGCGGGAAGGCTGTCTGTATGATCATTTAAGCCCGGAAGAGCGAAAGCTGGATCCACTGCTGGAGTCTTGTGCCCGATATGCAGATCACGAGCTTCCCAATTCTGCTGTGACAGGGGATGACCTGTTTCGATGGATGAGCCCGCTGTTTCCAAATGAGGCCCCAGCGGATCGACGTTTGCGCCATGCGGCCTGTATCTTGTCGGATATTGCCAAGCGCGAACATCCTGACTATCGCGCGGAACATGCCCTGATCCGGGTCAAACGGTTGCCGGTCGTTGGTGTTGATCATCACGAGCGGGTATTTCTGGCCCTGGCGGTTTCGTCGCGCCATGCCCAGATCGATGATGATCACAGCGGGATGAAAATTGTGCGTCAGCTAATCAATCCCGATCGGATTGACGTTGCCCGTGCGATCGGCCTGTCCATCCGGCTGGCCTATACGCTGACCGGTGGAATTTCATCGGTGCTGGAACGGATTAATCTGGTTCGCACAGAGACCACCCTGACGCTTCAAATGCCAGCAGATCTGGCATTTTTGGCAGGAGAGGCGGTAGAGCGCCGCTTTGTCACTTTAGGTAAAGCACTGAACCTGAATACAGTGATTGACCGCTTCGGGGCATAGGTCCGGGACGGACTGAACCTGTTTTAACCGCGTGCGATTTCTTTGCGCGGAAACAGGCTGCGAATGGCCGATGGGATCAGGTATCCAAAGAAAAAGCCAAAAAAGGCATGCGCCAAACCGCTGATCGACAGCGGGACTGCGGGGCCGAAATTCTTGGCGGTATTCAGGGCAATATCGGGTTCCAGATGGAACACCATCTCCACCGCCAACATATACCAGGAAACGTCTTGCAGGCGGGCTTCGATCTCTTGCAGGCGTTCCTGACGGGCCAGGGTGGTCAGCATCGCCTGGCCCTCGCCCTGTATCACGCTGTCTGAATTATCATAGAATCGGCGAATATAATCATACCGCCCCAGCCCGGCATCCTGGGCCCGCATATCCATCGCTTCGATCTGCTGGTTTACCTCGTCCAGGGCCCCGCCGACGCGCTGTAGATACTGATCATGAAAGGCGGGTAATTGAGAGCCAAGCGCTGCACAAAGCAACGCAAAGGCAAGATGTAGGCTTCGCAACATGCCGTCTTCTCCAATTACCCGGAATTACAGATCAGTCGGGTTGCTGCAGTATAACCCGACTTGCCCATTCATTGGCAATCTGCGACTGGTTTTCATGCTGTTGGGTTCGAATCCTATACCTTCAGTTCCAGGTTTTGCGCCAGAAAACCCTTTGTGCGGTCCCAGGCGCTGGCGGCGTCTTCCTGATCATATCGGCTGCTGGTCGGGTTGGCGAAGGCATGGTCGGCCTCGTACCAATAGACCGTCAGGCTTTTCCCGGCCTTGCCCATCTGCTCAATGAATCCATTCACCATCGGGGCGTTGATAAAGTTATCCTTGGTCGCGAAATGACCCAGGACGGGGCCGCTGAGGGGGGCCAGTTCCTCTGCACTTTGGGTGACGCGCCCATAATAGATGACCGTGGCGTCAATCGGCGTCGCCAGGGATGTGTTCAGGGACCATCCGCCGCCAAAGCACCAGCCGCAGGTCCCGACCTTGCCCGTCGAATCCTTATGGCTGCGTAACCAGTCGGTCCACAGGGTGCATGTGTCAATTGCCGTCTGGGCATCTGCGCCAACAGCGGCGGTTTGTGCCTTGGCTTCATCTGGTGTGGTCGCCACCTTGCCGTCCATCAGGTCAATCGCCAATGCGATATACCCCTGGGCAGCGAAATCTGCTGCAACCGCCTTGATCTGATCATTCAGGCCCCACCATTCGTGGATCAGCACGACCGCCGGGGCGGGCAGCGTAGCGGGCATCGCCAAGGCCGCCGTTACCTTCTTGCCATTGGGCAGCGTGGATTCAACCTGTTGCACCGTATCAGCCGCAGCCCGCACCAGGGCCGGATTTGCCAGCACAGTTGCCAGCGGAAGAGTGGTCAGGCCCATGCCCAGACCTTTAATCACATCGCGTCGCGCCAACATCTCTGATGTCTCCCTTTATCGTGTGCCGAACATTCTATCACCTGCATCCCCTAAACCTGGGAGGATATAGGCGTGATCATTTAATTTTTCATCCAGGGCCGCCGTATAAATTGCCACACTGGGATGGGCCTTTTGCATGACTTTAACGCCCTCTGGGACGGCGACCAGCGCTAAGAAGCGGATATTCTGTTCTTCGACGCCCCGGTCGATCAACATCTTCACGGCGTGAACCGCAGAATTCCCGGTTGCCAGCATTGGGTCGCACAGGATGAACAACCGTCCACCCGGTTCTGGGATGTTAACATAGTATTCTTTGGGATGCTTGGTCTCTTCATCGCGGAACAGACCGATATGACCGACGCGGGCAGAGGGCATCAACTCAATCAATCCATCCGCCATGCCCAGGCCAGCCCGCAGGATGGGCACAATGGCAGGTTTCCGCCCGGCCAGAACGGGGGCGCGCATCGCCTGCATCGGGGTGTTTATATCGACCTTGGTCAGGGGCACATTGCGGGTGATTTCATATCCCATCAATAATGAGATTTCTTTCAACAATGTACGGAACAGATTGGTAGGGGTCTCCGCCTTCCGCAGCCAGGTCAATTTATGCTGGACCAGCGGGTGATCGACGATGTGCAGGTTTGGAAAATTCTTATGGGTTTGCATGGGGCGTGCGATCCTGTGGGCGGTGGTGTCGAACTGAATTGCGCTGGCGGTCACGATAAGGGGATGGAGGATTTCAGACAATCATCGATATCGCTGATGTTATGCGATAAACTCGATAGTGTGGAATACGCTGGTAGAATTTACAGAATCAGTGATTCTAGGCCATTAGATCGCACCTCCATACAGGGTGCATTTCGCAAGGACCGCCCGCATGAGTGACGAAAAAGATCGCGGCTCAGCGACGGCAAACTCAACTGCCGCCGCGAATGCCGGTACCAATTCTGTAAAGGTTGCCCGTTTTCCGGGCGGGGATCGGCGTGCCGAAATGACGGTGCCCGAAGATGTGCAACGCTTGTCGGATCAGGCGCGCCGCCGCACACGATGGGCCGGATTGGCTGCTGGATTGTTGACCGCCTTCTGGGTGGGGGCGGCCGGGACGTATTTACAGGGGCTGGGCGGGTTAAGCCTGATTGACGTTTTGTTGCCCCATGAAGTGGGGGCCATCGCGACCGGACTGGCCTTTCCACTGATCCTGATCTGGATTTTCGCCCTGTATTTCCGTCGGTCCGAAGAGGTACGCCTGCACACTGAAACGCTGCGCCGCCAATTGGAATTATTGACCTATCCGGCGGAAGAGAGCGAAGCCCGCGTGCGCCGTGTTTCCGACATGTTGCGCAAACAGGCCGATCAATTGACCCAGGCAGGGGATGTCGCTGTCGCAAATCTGACGGAACTGGCGGATTCTCTCAGGGAAACGACAAGTGTTCTGGAAAGTGCAGCCCACCGCGCCGAAGACCGTGCAGGCGATATGCGCAAGGGCCTGTCGGGTCAGGCGGACCGTCTTGAAAGCGTGGCGGAACGGCTGGAGCGGCACCGCCGGGATATCGATGCCTCTGTTACCGATCAGACCGAAGCCCTGATGCGGGCAGCAGAAACAGTGCTGGAGACCACGGATTCCGTGACGGCATCCTTGAAGATCCAGGCGTCAGACACGGTGTCTGCCTCGGAACGGGCGGCATCGGAAATTCGTGAAATAGGTGGATTGTTTCAAAGCTATACCGATCAATTGGATCATGCCGCGTCTGAGGCGCAAAAGCGCAGCATTTCCGCCCGCGATACACTGGATGGCAGCATTCAGGCGTTGACCGATGCGTCTGATAATGCGCGCGACAGCGCGTCTGCCATCGCGCGCAATCTGAAGGATGAAGTGGATCGCGTTGGTCAGCGGTTGAAAGAAGCCTATGACCAGCAGACCGCTGCCATGAATGGCTTTTCCGAACGCAGCGAGTCCCGCATTTCCAGGCTGGCAGAAATTCTGACAAAACAAGGGGCTTTGTTGGAAGAAGCTGTCACCCAGTCCTTGGAGCGGTTGGAAACGGGCATGACCGACAGCTTGAACCGCGCGACAGATCAGGTCGATGGTATCGCCGATACGGCGGATGCCACGGCGGCTGGCTTTGGTACTCAACTGACCGCCGCATTGGATCAAAGCCGCGAAAGCCTGAACCAGGCCCTGGCCCGCAGCGGCGATCAGGTAGAGGAAATCACCCTGGCCTTGCGCCAGCAATCTGATGATCTGGCAAAATCCGCCGATGGCCTGACCACCCATTCTGAGGCGGTGAAACAGACCGTCGCCCAGGAGGTGGAGGAATTCCGCCTGTTATCCGAAAGCCTGGCGCAGCAAGCCGCTGCTGTGAATGGGGAAACGGATCGCCAACGCAAAGGTCTGGCGGCGACGTCCGAACAGGCCACCGAACAATTGCGCGCCATGGGCCAGGCGCTGCGGGAACAGGCCAGCGAAATTGCCAAGGCCAGCGATCTGGCCGCCAGCCGCGCCGAATCCATTCGTGCCTCTTTGCGTCAGCAGACAATGGAATTGACCGGGGCGTCTGAAAGCTCTGCCCTGCAGGCGCGGGAAATTGAAAGCCTGCTGGCCCAGCGTGTCCTGGCGATTAAGGAAGCCATGGCGGAAGGCATGACCAATCTGGACGAAACCTTTGATCCTGCCATTGCTCAGACCCGCAGCATGGTCGAAATGCTGAAAAAGCAGAGCCTGTCGCTGCGGGAAGCTGCTGATTGGTCAGCCGGACATGCCCAATCCCTGGGAGAGGTGCTGACCCAGAACAGCGCGGCCCTGCGGGAAGCGGCGGATCGCGCCACCGGGCAGATCCGCGAAATTCGTCATGGATTGCAGCATGAAACGGCGGAATTGGACCGTGTGACGGATAAGGCCGCCGGTGACGCCATTGCCATTCGCGAACGCCTTGCGGCGGATGCAGAGGCCTTGCGGGCCCTTGCGTTGCAATTGGCCGAACAGCATCAGGCGATGGAGAATATGGCGGAAAGTCAGGCCGCGACGCTGGTGGATGCGTCCCGCGACGCGGTGGAGAAGGGCAGCGCCGTGGATGAAGCCCTGCGCGCCCGGGTGCAGGAAATGTCTGCCATTACCGACGAGGTTTCCCGCCGCCTGAGCGATGCGGGCGGGTTGTTCCGCAATGAGACTGGTGAAATGCGCAAGGCGACCCAGACGGCGCTGACCTTGCTGGAAGAAGTTGGCAATCGATTCCATAATCAGGCGGAACAGGTCACAACCGCCTCTATGCAGGCAGGCATGCAGATTTCCGATAACCGCGAGGGATTGAAGCGCCAGGCGGAAGCCCTGGGCGCAGCAGCGGAAAGCGCGTCCCGGTCGCTGCAGCTGATTTCAGACGCTTTCGCCCAGCAGGCGGAAGGGGTTGAGGAACGCACGGAAATCACGGCGGAACGGGTGCGCAGCCTGATTGAGATGCTGCGGACGCAATCTGGTGATATTGCCGCTGCGGGCGATCTGGCGAACCAGCAACTGGCCCTGATCGGGCGCACATTGGGCGATCAGGTATCCTCGCTGGAACGCGCGGCGGGTGCGTCCAAGGGGCAGTTGAAGGATTTGGTCGAAACATTGTCGGAGCGCACCGAACAGATGATGCAATCCGTCGATGCCTCCGAAGTCCGCTCCAACCGGGCGGCGGAGAAATTCCAAAGCCAGATCGAGCGCCTGACAGAGGCGTCCAAGCGCGCGGAAGAACAGGCGGAACAGATCCGGGTGCAGGAAGATGAGCAGCGGCGTGACCTGTTCCTGAAAACTGCGCGCTATATCGTCGAAGAACTGAATTCTATCTCCATCGACCTGACCCGTGTGTTGCAGGGCGAAGTGCCAGAGGCGGATTGGCGCCGCTATGTGAAGGGCGACCGCACCGTCTTCACCCGAACCCTGTTGCGCACGCGCCAGGCCTCTATCGTGAAAACCGTATCGGATAAAATTCGCCATGACCCCGATGCGCGCAAATATGTGCTACGATACATTGAACAGTTTGACCGGTTGCTGATCGATTCCGAAGCAACCGATCCAGAACACCTGATCCACTCGACCTTCGTAACCTCTGATGTCGGCAAGCTTTACATCCTGCTGTGTCGCGCGACAGGGCGAGAGGAATAGGCACCACACTAAACCTTAAAAATTTGCGTTTCGCTTCCCATATCAGGGGCAGAGCGCAATCCGGCTTTGGCACACTGAGCATGGAATATCCCTTAAGGGAGCCTTGCCAGGTCCGGGATGTCGGGGTAACGAATTGGACCGAATTCATAAGGCCATAATGATGGCCCGTACTTTTCACAGATAGGGGTGGACCCGATGAATCAGATTAAAGCCGCAGGCCTGAGCCTGAAAGATCCCAGCCTTTTGCGCCAGCAGGGCTATATTAATGGCGAATGGCTGGATGCCGACAGCGGTGAGACAATCGACGTCACCAATCCCGCGACTGGTGAAGTCGTTGCGACCGTGCCGAAAATGGGTGCGGCGGAAACCCGTCGTGCGATCGAAGCCGCTAATGAAGCCTGGCCCGCCTGGCGCGAGAAACTGGCGAAAGAGCGTGCTGCGATCCTGCGCCGCTGGTACGAGCTGATGCACGAAAATGCCGACGATCTGGCATTGATCATGACCAGCGAGCAAGGCAAGCCCCTGGCGGAAGCCAAGGGCGAAGTGGCCTATGGCGCATCCTTCCTGGAATGGTTCGCCGAAGAAGCCAAACGCATGTATGGCGATGTCATCCCCCAGCATCAGGCGGATAAGCGCATCGTCACGATCAAACAGCCGATTGGCGTCACCGCCTTTATCACCCCCTGGAACTTCCCCATTGCCATGATCACCCGCAAGGCCGGGCCTGCGCTGGCTGCTGGCTGCACGGCGGTGGCAAAGCCTGCCTCTCAAACGCCGCTGTCAGCCCTGGCACTGGCGGTTCTGGCGGAACGCGCTGGTGTGCCCAAGGGCGTGCTGTCGGTTGTGACCGGGTCGGCCAGCCAGATCGGGGGGGAAATGACCGCTAATCCGATCGTGCGTAAATTGTCCTTCACCGGATCGACGGAGATCGGTCGTGTTCTGATCAAGGATTGCGCTGATACGGTCAAGAAGGTCTCCATGGAATTGGGGGGCAACGCGCCCTTCATCGTGTTCGACGATGCTGATATCGATGCCGCCGTTGACGGCGCGATTGTGTGTAAATTCCGCAATGCGGGTCAGACCTGTGTCTGTGCGAACCGGATTTATGTGCAGGATGGCGTCTATGACGAATTCTCCAAGAAACTGGCAGCCAAAGTCGCCGAAATGAAAATCGGGAATGGCGTTGATGATGGTGTGGTGATTGGTCCGCTGATCGATATGAAGGCCGTGGAAAAGGTCGAAGAACACCTGAAAGACGCGACCGGTAAGGGGGCGTCGATCCTGACTGGCGGTCATCGCCACAGCCTGGGCGGATCCTTCTATGAACCAACAGTTCTTGCGGATGTGACTCAAGACATGATGGTGTCCAAGGACGAAACCTTTGGTCCGCTGGCTCCGCTGTTCCGGTTTAAGGAAGAATCAGAAGTCATCGCCATGGCCAATGACACGGAATTCGGACTGGCCTCCTATTTCTATGCCCGGGATATCGGCCGTGTTTGGCGTGTTTCAGAAGCGCTGGAATACGGCATGGTCGCCCTGAATACCGGTATCCTGTCCACGGAAGTGGCCCCGTTCGGTGGTGTGAAACAGTCCGGCCTGGGCCGGGAGGGATCGAAATACGGTCTCGATGAGTTCTGTGAGATCAAATACATTCTGATGGGCGGCGTTTAATCGGCGCATTCGTTTGGCATTCGCCCCCCGCTCTTTTGGCAAGAGCGGGGGGTATTCTTTAGATACACCGCCCGCCATCGACTTCCATGCAAACGCCGGTAACAAGGGCCGCGTCATCGGAACACAGGTAAACCGCTGCGCCCGCGATATCCTGTGCGGTGGAAAGGCGACCCATCGGAATGCTGGCCTTAAAGGCGGCGCGTTTCTCTGGCGTGTCCTGGCCCATGAAGCGTTTCAGCAAGGGGGTTTCCCCGGCAACGGGGTTGATTGCATTGACGCGGATCTGTTCCGCAGCCAATTCGATTGCCATAGAGCGGGTGATCCCGATGGCAGCAGATTTTGAGCTGTTATACCAGACCAGACCTGGGCGGGGCCGAATGCCAGCGGTGGACGCGATATTCAGAAACTGCCCACTGCCCTGATTGCGGAACACGGGCACTGCCGCCTGGGCTGAAAGATACAGGGATTTCACATTCACTGCATAGACGCGGTCAAATTCTGCCTCCTGAACGTCCAGCATTGGCTGATTCAGGTGCGTATAACCCGCATTGTTTACGACAATATCCAGTCTGCCAAAATGCGCGATCGTGCCATCGACCAGGGCTTTCCAGTCCGCAGCGGATGTAACATCTGCTCTTATGAAATGGGCAGCATCACCAATATCCGCAGCGATGGTTTGGCCCGCATCTTCCGTAATATCGGCGACGACGACCTTTGCCCCTTCAGCGGCAAATCGGCGGGCAATACCCTCCCCAAAGCCGGATGCGGCCCCGGTAACGATGGCGACCTTGTTGTTCAGGCGCATTTTCTTCTCCCTTAAAGACGACTATTTGCATTTTGCAATTATTGCTAACCACACCTACTATCGCAGAGCTATGGGAGTGGCGACAAGCATGTCTGGGCACGGATGGGATCGAAATTAGGATCTGATATGCCAATTCATGTTGGGTGGGGAGTGTATTGCAATGCTTTCAGGTCGGCAGGTTCTGCTGATTGAAGATAATGACCGATTGGCGGAACTGTATGAAACGCATTTGTCGGATGAAAATGCTGTTGTTCATCGGACGTCGAACGGAACAACGGGATTAGCGCTGGCCAATCAGTTGCAGCCTTCGGTTATCCTGTTGGATATTCAATTGCCCGATATTGATGGGTTTGAGGTTCTGCGGCGTCTGAAACGTGCCGGGAATTTAAGCCCGATTGTGGTCATAACCTCCCACGGATCGGTGAATTGGGCCGTCGAAGCAATGCGGTTGGGGGCCTATGATTTTCTGGTGAAACCCTTTGACAGCCAACGGCTTCTGGTCACCGTGAAGAATGCGATTGAGCATCATGAACTGGCAGAGCTCGTGCAGTCCGTGACACGCCCGATCACCGATGGTTTTCACGAATTTGTCGGCAATTCCAGCCCGATGCAGACGGTGTATCGAACCATCGTTGCGGCCGCCGCCTCGAAGGCGAGTGTGTTTGTCACAGGCGAGTCTGGCACGGGCAAAGAGCTGTGCGCCCATGCCATTCATGCCGAAAGCCCCAGAAGGAAAGAACCTTTCATCCCCTTGAATTGTGGCGCGATTCCGCGTGAATTGATGGAGGCTGAGATATTTGGCCATCGCAAAGGCGCGTTTACCGGGGCCATTACGGATCGCGCAGGGGCGGCAGATCTGGCCAATGGGGGGACGCTGTTCCTGGATGAAATTGGCGAAATGGATATGGACCTGCAAACGAAGTTGCTGCGTTTCATTCAAACAGGCACCTATACCCGCATTGGCGAAAGTGTGGAGCGGCAAGGCAATGTGCGGTTTGTCTGCGCGACCAATCGAGAACCGCTGCAAGCAATTCAACAGGGGCATTTGCGCGAGGACCTGTTCTATCGACTGAATGTGATCCCTATCCGCATGCCACCCTTGCGGGACCGTGTCGAAGACATCGAACCAATCAGTATGCGTTTCTTGAATCACTTTTCAGAAGAGGAAGGAAAACGCTTTACCCGTTTCGACGATGCCGCCTTGCGGCGGATGCAGGACTATCACTGGCCGGGAAATGTCCGCGAGTTGCAGAACATTGTCCGCAATGTGGTCGTATTGAATGAGGGAGAGGTGGTTACCGGACCGATGATCGCGGCTGCTTTGAACACATGTTTGCCCCAATCAATCCCTGGCCCCAATGGGGCGGCCAGGACCGGCCTTGTTCAGGATAATGATGCCCCCGCTGCCCGTGATAGAGCCATTCGTCCCTTGTATCAGGTGGAACGGGACGCGATTGAAGCAGCGATCGATCGATGCGGCGGCAATATTCCACAGGCCGCTGTGGCGCTGGGGGTTGCCCCTTCGACGCTGTATCGCAAGATCCAATCCTGGAAGGATGTTTCCTAAAAGCATCATGCGGACGCATGAGCTTAAACAAACCAAGCATCATGCGGACGCATGAGCTTAGACAAAACAAGCATCATGCGGACGCATGAGCTTTATACCTGCTTGCGAAAGCGCATGGCGAAGAATCCATCCATACCGCCTTTGTCAGCCCATAGACCGGGATGACTGCGCATCCAGCCATCTTGTGTGGCAGCTTCTGGAATTTCTGGCACTTCTTCGGGCCGAATAGGGTCGGCTATCAGGCCGGGAACGCTTAGCGCGTGCCGGTACAGGGCCGGTCCTTCTGCCTGTTGCAGGGAACAAGTGGCGACCACCAGGCAGCCCCCAGGGGCCAGCATCTCTGTGGCCGCTGTGATCAGACGCTTTTGCAGGGCGGCCAATTTGGCGATGTCGGCAGGGCCCCGGCGCTGTGCAATTTCTGGATGGCGGCGCAGGGTGCCTGTGGCACTGCAGGGCGCATCCAGCAGAATTGCCGCGACCGGTTCTGTGGGGCGGTATTGGACCGCATCCGCCGTCACGATTTCTGCCGTCATGCCCAATCGGGTCAGGTTTTCCGACAGCCGGTTCAAACGCGGCTTGGATCTGTCCACCGCTGTAACCGTGGCACCCGCTGCAATCAACTGTGCGGTCTTTCCTCCAGGGGCGGCACACAGGTCCAGGACATGCACGCCAGCGACATCGCCCAACAGGCGTGCCGGCAGGGTCGCGGCGACATCCTGTACCCACCAGGCCCCCTCAGCAAAGCCCGGTAATTGGGTGACATCCGCGCTGTCCGCCAGGCGCAGGCTGGTCTGTGTCAGCTTTTGTGCGCCCAGAACATCAACCCAATGGTCTATATCGGTTTTGACGGTCAGGTCGGTTGCAGGCTCGATCCAATGGCCGCGGGCAATGGCGCGGGTGGTTTCTTCGCCATATTGCGCGATCCAGTCCTGCCACAGCCAGCCTGGCGTGTTCAGGCGCTCTGCATCCTGCACCGCCAGCAGGTCAGCCCCGTCGCGGGTGGCCCGGCGCAGCACGGCATTAATCAGGCCCGCCATGGAATCCAACCGCTCCAGTTTTGCCAGGGTCACGGCGGCATCTACGGCTGCATGGGCAGGCGTCTTCAGGAACAGCAAATGGACGATACCAATGCGCAGGATATTCAGCGCCCGTTGCGCGCGTCCCACCGGGGGGCGTTCCATATAGCCGCTGATCAGGGAATCGATCTGGCCCATATGTCGCAGGACGGTCAGCACGGTCAGGCGGGCAAATCCGCGATCACGGGGTTCAAGGTCGCGCATGGATACGGATTCAGCGATGGCCTCTTCCAGGGTGCGGTCGCGCTCCAACACAGCTTCTAACAGCGCCATGCTGGCGCGGCGGGCGGGTAGGCCGTCGCTCATTCTTCATCCTCTATGGCTTGCATATCGTCATCGCTGAGACCGAAATGATGTCCGATCTCATGCACCAGCACGTGGCGCACTAGATTGTTCAGGTCTTCGCCTGTTTCCTGGCAAAAGTCCAGCATCGGCAATCGATACAGAAAAATCATGTCGATGTCCGGCTGTGGGTCCATCACGGATTTGGACGCCATATCGACCCCGTGATACAGTCCCAAGAGATCATAGGGCGATGCAAGCTCCAGCGCCTCAATGGTTTCTGCATCGGGTAAATCTTGCACCCGGAAGACGATATCCCCCAGATATTGGCGGAATTCTTCTGGAAGCTCATTCAGATGGCGTTGGGCGATCTCTTCAATTGCATCCAGGCTGATCATATGTTTGGTCATGACCCTGATATACGGATGACACGCCTTTGGGGCGAGAGGGAGATGGCTTTTATGATAAAAAAACTGAGTTTGGAAGAGCGCGAAGCACTTTTGGCAGAGCTATCGGATTGGTCGACAGTGCAGGACCGCGATGCGATTTCCAGGTCCTTTAAATTCAAATCGTTCAATCAGGCCTTTGGCTTTATGGCCCGCGTAGCGATGCAGGCGGAAAAGCTGGATCACCATCCGGAATGGTTCAATGTCTACAGCCGCGTGGATGTGACCCTGACCACCCATGACTGCGACGGCCTGTCAGAGCGCGATGCAAAACTGGCACGCTTCATGGACAAGGCCGCCGCGTCGATGGGGTGATGACTATCACCAAGGACACTCACCCTGAGGAGCAAAGCGTCTCGAAGGGTGAACCCTCTGGAAGCGCCAAACCATGCTGCGCATCCTTCGAGACGGCGCGGTGTGCCTCCTCAGGATGAGTGGGTGCAGAGGTATCGTCATTAGGCGCGATGGTGGCGTCAGTTCCCCAGAATGCCCGGCAGGCGCAGGCCGTTTTCCTTAGCGCAATCAATTGCGATATCGTATCCGGCATCGGCGTGACGCATGACGCCGGTGGCGGGATCGTTCCATAAGACACGGTCAATGCGCCGGGCGGCGTCTTCGCTGCCGTCACAGCAGATAACCATCCCGGAATGCTGACTGAACCCCATGCCAACACCGCCGCCATGATGTAGGGACACCCAGGTCGCGCCGGACGCACAGTTCAGCAGCGCATTCAGCAAGGGCCAGTCGGAAACGGCGTCTGAGCCATCCTTCATGGATTCTGTTTCCCGGTTCGGGCTGGCGACAGAGCCACTGTCCAGATGATCGCGACCGATCACGACCGGGGCTTTTAACTCCCCAGAAGCAACCATTTCATTGAAGGCAAGACCCAGCCGGTGACGCTGACCCAGGCCGACCCAGCAGATGCGCGCGGGCAGGCCTTGGAAGGAGATTCGCTCGCGCGCCATATCCAACCATTGATGCAGATGGGCGTCATCCGGGATCAGTTCTTTTACCTTCTGATCGGTCTTATAGATGTCTTCCGGATCCCCGGACAGCGCGACCCAGCGGAAGGGACCGACCCCGCGACAGAACAATGGGCGGATATAGGCAGGCACAAAGCCTGGAAAGTCGAAGGCATTTTTCAGGCCTTCTTCCTTGGCAACCTGACGGATATTATTGCCGTAATCCAGCGTTGGCACACCAGCGGCATGGAATTTCAGCATCGCTTCGACATGGACACGCATGGATGCGCGCGCAGCTTTTTCCACGGCGGCAGGATCGCTTTCGCGCTTTTCCTTCCACTGTGCCATCGTCCAGCCCTGTGGCAGATAGCCGTTGATCGGATCATGGGCGGACGTCTGATCGGTGACGATATCTGGACGGATGCCCCGGTTTGCCAGTTCCGTGAAGACATCAGCCGCGTTGCCCAGAAGGCCAACCGATTTTGCCTCCCCCGCCTTGGTCCAGCGGTCGATCACCTCCAGGGCTTCATCAATCGTATCGGCGCGTTCGTCGACATATCGGGTACGCAGGCGGAAATCGATGGAGTCTGGATTGCATTCCACCGCCAGACAACAGGCCCCTGCCATCACGGCGGCCAATGGCTGTGCGCCGCCCATGCCACCCAGGCCACCGGTCAGGACCCATTTGCCGGTCAGATTGCCATCATAATGCTGACGGCCCGCCTCAGCGAAGGTTTCATAGGTGCCCTGCACAATGCCCTGGGTTCCAATGTAAATCCAGGACCCGGCGGTCATCTGCCCGTACATCATCAGACCGACCTTATCCAACTTGTTGAAATGCTCCCAGGTTGCCCAATGGGGCACCAGATTAGAATTGGCGATCAACACGCGCGGCGCATCCTTATGGGTGCGAAAGACACCAACCGGCTTGCCGGACTGAACCAGCAGGGTTTCTTCCTCCCCCAATGTTTTCAGGGTTGCGGTGATGGAATCAAAATCAGCCCAGGTGCGGGCCGCCCGACCAATGCCGCCATAGACGACCAGTTCATTGGGGTTTTCTGCAACATCCGGGTCCAGATTGTTCATCAGCATGCGATAGGGGGCTTCGGTCATCCAGGACTTACAGGATAATTCCGATCCATGGGGCGCGCGGATCGTGCGGATGTTGTGGCGGGGATTTGATTTCACATCAGACATGGTCGGTCCTCTTAAGAAAGCGTTTCGGTCAGCAGGGGGAAGATATCGCGGCCGGCGGCACGGACCGGCGCGCCGGAGCGGACAAGTTCGGCAGCCTTGATTAAATCAGGTGACATGTACCGGTCTTCACCCAATGTTGGCACGACAGCGCGTATGCTCTCCATAACCGCGGTCAGGCGGGGACTGGTCGTTAAGGGCGCACGGAATTCAACGCCCTGAGCCGCCATCAGTAATTCAATGCCGACAATCTGTTCCAGATTGCGATTCATATCGATCAACCGCCTTGCCCCATGACAGGCCATGGAGACATGATCTTCCTGATTGGCACTGGTCGGCGTTGAATCGGTGGAGGTCGGGTTGGCCCGCTGTTTGTTTTCTGAATACAGCGCCGCAGCGGTGACCTCGGCGATCATAAAGCCCGAATTGACCCCTGGATCAGGGGTCAGAAAGGGTGGCAGGCCAAAGTTCAGGGCTGGATCGACCAGCATGGCAATCCGTCTTTCGGTGATGGAGCCAACTTCCGCAATGACCAGGGCCAGTTGATCTGCTGCAAAGGCAACCGGTTCTGCATGGAAATTCCCGCCCGAGACAATGCCTGCCCCATCGCTGAGGATCAGCGGGTTGTCGGTCACTGCATTGGCTTCAATCGTCAATGTACGCGTACAGGTCCGCAGCAAGTCCAGGCACGCGCCCATGACTTGTGGCTGACAGCGAATGCAATAGGGGTCCTGCACCCGCTCGTCATCGATCATATGGCTGTCTCGGATGGCGCTGCCTTCCATCAATTGCCGCAGGGTATGGGCGGAATCGATCTGTCCATGATGCCCGCGCAGGCTATGAATCTCTGGATGAAACGGCGCGCTGGACCCCATTGCAGCATCGGTGGACAAGGCTCCAGAGGCCAGCGCTGCACGGAAGGAGCGATGCGCGTCGAAAAGACCAGCCAGCGCCAATGCGGTTGAAACCTGTGTCCCGTTGATCAGCGCCAGGCCCTCTTTCGGGCCCAGTTCGGTCGCAGTCAGGCCAGCCTTTTGCAGGGCTGCCCCGCCCGGCATGCGCTCCCCTTGATAGACCGCTTCGCCTTCACCAATCATCACGGCACTCATATGCGCCAGGGGGGCCAGATCGCCGCTGGCCCCGACGGAGCCCTGACCTGGGATTACAGGCGTGACCCCTGCGCGCAGCATATCCTGCAACAGAGTGATCAGTTCCCACCGCACCCCGGAAGCCCCGCGTCCCAAAGAGATCAACTTCAGGGACATGATCAGGCGCACAATTGGCTCTGCCAGGGGTTCCCCCACGCCGCTGGCATGGGACAGGATCAGATTGCGCTGTAGGCGCTTTGTATCAGCGGGCGCGATGCGCTTCTGGGCCAGTTTTCCGAAACCCGTATTGACGCCATAGACCGGGTCCTTGCCGTTGGCCGCGGCCATCACAATGTCGGACGCCGCCTGAACCTTTGCCTGACAGGACGGGTCCAGTTCTACCGAAATGCCGTCACGATAGATTTTGCGCAGTGTGCCAATCCCGACCTTTCCAGGCATCAGCGTCAGCGGGCTTGCAGATTGGGTCATGCGTCATCTCCATAAAAGCGACGGATTAAAGGATTGTAACCTTGGCGGTAGGCCAGTTCTCCGGGACTTTCGACATCCCACAGGGCAATATCTGCTCGCTTGCCCGCTTCTAGCGTGCCGCGATCTTCCAGTTTGCCCAGCGCCAGGGCACCATTGCGGGTTAGGCCAACCAGGGCTTCTTCCGGCGTCATGCGAAACAGGGTGCATGCCATATTCATCGCCAAAAGGGGGGAGAAGAGCGGTGATGACCCTGGATTACAGTCGGTTGCAATCGCAATCGGGACCCCGGCCTCTCGCAATTCTTGCAGCGGCGGCAACTTAGTTTCACGCAGGGTATAGAAGGCCCCGGGTAAGATCACCGCAGCGGTGCCAGCGGCCGCCATGGCCGATACGCCCGCCTGATCCAGATATTCCAGATGATCTGCCGACAGTGCCTTGAACCCAGCGGCCAGGGCAGCCCCCCCCAAATTAGACAATTGTTCAGCGTGCAGTTTCACGGGAATGCCCAGCGCCGCCGCCTTTTCAAAGACGCGGCTGACCTGAACGGCATCAAAGGCGATATTCTCGCAGAAGGCATCGACCGCATCGACCAGCCCCTCCGCATGGGCGGCGGGCAGTATTTCGGTGCAGATCCAGTCGATATACCCATCCGCATTGCCCTTGTATTCCGGGGGAATGGCATGGGCGGCCAGGAAGGTGGTCACGACATCAATCGGACATTCCAGGCCCAGACGGCGGGCGACCCGGAGCATCTTTAATTCGGTTTCCAGGTCCAGCCCATAACCGGATTTGATTTCAATCGTGCCGGTGCCTTCATCAATGAAGGAATGAATGCGCGGCAGGGCGGCTTCGAATAAGGCTTCTTCGCTGGCAGCACGGGTTGCGGTGACGGTGGACAGGATGCCGCCGCCCGCCTTTGCGATTTCGGCATAACTTGCCCCGTTCAGGCGCAGTTCAAATTCTTTCGCCCGGTTCCCGCCATAGACCAGATGGGTATGGCAATCGATCAAAGCGGGGGTGGCGACCGCACCGCCACAGTCTTCATGCTCCCAGCCTTTAAAGTCGTCCGGCAGCAAGCCTTTGGGCCCAGCATACAAGATCCGCCCGCCCTCCAAGACGATGGCCCCATCCTCTACCAAGCCATAGGGCGCATTGCCTGCGACCATTGTGGCAAGGGTCAGGTTGGTCAGCACAAGGGCGGTGTCGCGGGTCATTGGCGCGGGCTCCTGAATTGGCGGTATGGACTTGCGTTAAGTGCTGAAAATTATGTATATGGTTATAAGGTTATTTGTCCAGACATAATTGGAGAGAATTTGATGACTGCGCTGTTTGCCGATTGGGCGCTGTTGCCACAGGGATGGCGCGCGAATGTGCGGGTACAGATTGATCCCGCTGGGCGCATTGCCTCTGTTTCAACCGACAGCCATGCGCAAACCGGCGATATGCGCCTTGCCAACCGCCTGCTGGTCCCGGCACTCAGCAATCTGCATTCCCATGCCTTTCAACGCGCCATGGCCGGGCATGCTGAAAAGAAAGCCAGTGGAGAGGATTCGTTCTGGACCTGGCGGGAGGCGATGTATGGCTTTCTGGGGCAATTGACGCCTGAGGATGTGGAGGCGATTGCGGCCTTCGCCTATATGGAAATGCTGGAAGCTGGATTCTCCGCAATCGGGGAGTTTCACTATTTGCATCACCGCCCTGATGGCGGTTCCTATGATGACCCGGCGGAGATGGCCCAGCGCATCATTGCCGCCGCGCAGACCAGTGGGATCGGCATGTCGTTGCTGCCGGTCCTGTATGCGCAAGGGGGCGTGGATGGTCGCGCCCTGAATGACCGCCAGCGGCGGTTTGGCTGTGATCTGGACCGCTATGCCACGCTTCATGGGGCCATTAAGCTTTCGGCGGCGGATTCTGTCCTGGGTGTTGCGGCCCATAGCCTACGGGCAGTGCCACCGGCTATGCTGACCCCGCTTGCATCGGATTTTGGCGGGGGACCTGTCCATATCCATATTGCAGAACAAGTCGCCGAAGTCGCAGATGTCCAGGCCGCCTATGGCGCGCGGCCGGTTGCCTGGTTGCTGGACAATGCGGATGTCGATCCCCGCTGGTGTTTGGTCCATGCCACCCATATGCAGCCGGAAGAGACCGTCGCCTTTGCCAAGACTGGCGCGGTGGCGGGCCTGTGCCCGATAACCGAAGGCAATCTGGGGGATGGCATATTCGATGGGCGGCGCTTCCTGGAAGCAGGCGGGCGCTATGGCATTGGCAGTGACTCCAATGTCCGAATTGATCTGACGGAGGAATTGCGGGTGCTGGAATACAGCCAACGGTTCCAGGACCGCCATCGAACTGTGATGCGCCGCGACCCCGGTTCCGTTGGTCAGGCCCTGTATCAGGCTGCTTCAGACGGCGGGGCACAGGCCCTTGGGCGGCAGGCCGGGCGCATTGAACCGGGAGCGTGGGCAGATCTGACTGCGTTGGAGGCGGATGAGATTCTGCCCTTCGTGCCGGGCCATCAGGAATGGCTGGATCACTATGTCTTTGTCGCTGGTGATCGGGCGGTTCGGACGGTCTGGTCTGCGGGGCGGATGATGGTGCAGGACGGGCGGCATATTCACCGCACGAAAATTGCCCACGCGTTTAAAGAAACCGTTGCCCATTTGATGGAAGGGGGGCGTTGATGCCAGACCCAGCCCCCTATCAGCGGATAAAGGATACGCTGCTGGAACGCGTCCATTCCGGCCTCTGGCAGCCTGGGGATTCAATCCCGGGGGAGCAACAATTGGCGCTGGACTTCAATTGTGCCAGGTCCACCGTGCACCGTGCCCTGCGGGAACTGGCGGAAGAGGGGGTGCTGGAGCGGAAACGCAAGACAGGGACCCGCGTCGCCTATCCGACCGGGCGCAGTTTGGCGCTGGATATCTCGCTGGTCGAAGATGAGATCAAGGCGACCGGGGCCAGTTATCAATATCAATTGCTGGAACGCAAATTGGCTCCTTTGCCTCCGACAGTCGCAGCGCATTTGAACCGTGCCCCTGGAGAGGAGGCCCTGCATCTGTTGTGCCTGCATTATGCGGATCGTCACCCCTATCAGCTGGAAGATCGCTGGATTGATCCCCAGACCGTCCCAGAAGCACGGGAGGAAGGATTCGATAAGATCGGGCCCAATCCGTGGCTGCTGAGAAACGTTCCCTGGACCGAGGCGGAACATGTGATTTCCGCCGATCTCGCCACCGGAGCTGTCGCATCGGCGCTGGGCCTTAAAGAGGGGGAGCCGATCTTGATTGTCGAGCGCCGCACCTGGAACGCCAAGGGCCCGGTCACAACGGTCCGTTTCCACCATCCAGGCCGAACCCACCGCCTGCGCAGCGCGTTTGCGCCCCGTTAGATGATGACCCGCGCTGAAACAACCATAGTCCTTCTTAATGGCCCGGGGAGCGTTGGTAAGAGTTCCATCGCGCGTGCCCTTCAAGCCATCACTCAGCGTCCCATGTTACATGTCGCGATGGATTCTTTTCTGGATATGATCCCGGAACGCTATTTAGGGCATCCAGAAGGCTTGGTTTTTAAATCGGTATTGAAGGATGGTTACCCTGCTACGGAGATAACGTCTGGGCCGGTTGTTGCCCGTACATTGCATGGAATGCGCGGGGCCGTTGCCGCGCTGGCCTACGCTGGCAATGATTTGATCGTGGATGACGTTCTGTTGGGCAATGAGATTTCTGAATACAATGAGATTCTCGCCCCTTATCGTTTCCTAAAAGTCGGAATAACAGCGCCGGTAGAGGTTTTGGAACAACGGGAGCGCGATCGTGGTGATCGAGAAATTGGCCTCGCACGAACGCAAGTTGATATTGTCCATAGGGGCATTGAATACGATCTTATGATTGATAGTCAGCAAACTGGCCTTGAAGACTGCGCTCGCCTTATCTGCGAGAAATTCGATCTTTGATTTATGCCTGTGATCGATGCAGTGCTGACGGTCCAACCTCTTCGAAACGCGCCTTTCGCTTAAAACCTCTTGGATCAGTCGCGCTTTCCTGCGTCGTTAGCTGATAGAAAACATTCGTATTCATATATCTTAATAATTGTGGTATTTTAATCTAAGTTGTATTATCAAAAATAAAAAAACCTTAAATAAGTTTCGCATTGGGAGGGCGTCATGATTCAATATTTTGCAACCAATCGGCACATGGAGAAACTGGGCCAAGCTGTTGAAAACAGAGATCGCACGCTACGACATAAAATGTCTGAGGGCGGGTACTACTTTGTTGATATGGATATCTACATGGCATTCTACATGGGAACGACGGATTCCTCAGAAATGCCGAGAGGCGCAGCGATTGAGGATTCATCTCACGTTGTTTTCGATAAGTTCCTGGAAGATCCCAGAATTGGTACGATTGTGGTTTGTGTTCACGGCTTCAATGTCGAGCTCTTTGAGGCGTTTACCTGGTTTCGTATCCTAACGGATACAATGAAACACAAGCCCGGCCTATCCAAAAAAATCATAACATCAAAAGCTGATTTGGACTGCTTAGTTGATGCCAAAGCGGGCAGTTTGACGGCTTTTATTGGATTTTCCTGGCCCTCGGATGGAAGCGCCCTTAAATATCCGTCCGATCAAAAGGAAGCTATTGGATCAACGGCGGCCTTTGGCGGATTGCTGGCTCGCATTCGAAAAACAGGTAAAAGGCTGAACCTCATATGTCACTCTATGGGGAACTATGTCGCCTGCCACACATTTAAAGATTTAATCAATAAGGTCGTTATTCCCCCGGATGTTGTCGGGGATCAGACGCTTACCCCATTGTTGGAACGAAAAGAACGTGCCCCTGGTGACGGTGTGGAAGATGTTGTGGGCAAGGATTGGTTTGTCGATACATTTGTAATGATCGCACCTGACGTGGAACGACGTCATGTGACGAAATGCAAGGATCCCGATCAGCATCATGAAACGCTCTATGTGGGGCCGTTTTATTCAGGGCTGCAGCATCTTGTTCGCCGTAAAGTTAATGTTTATTCGCGGTTTGATGGGGCCTTATCAATTTCTAATATTGAGAAAATGCCCAGAGAGGCTGCTCTGTCCGTTGCCGATACAATGAATACTGTCACTTTTGGCCTATTTAAGTTCCTGGAGAGAAACCCGGACTATCATTGGGAAAAGCGCCTGGGAGAGGCCCCCGCCCCGATGAATGCGGCGCCTGGTTTTTGTTCGCTTAATGCAACGGAGCTAGCCGGAAGAAAGATCGATCACAGCGATCATATCGATGCGCCGGAGATCGCATGGAAAATAGCTGAGGAATTGGGGATTCACTAACCATTTCGTGAACATCTCGGGCCAGACCTTGCCATTAGAGTGAATCGAACGACTTCCGTTCTGGGGAATATGTTTCGATGGAAATCAAGGAGAGGTCTAATGGTGTTAAGTGCTTTGAAACAAACGGCTCTAGCCGGTGTCGTGCTTGTCCTCAGTGCCGCGACGGCTCAGGCGGATACGGTTAAAATCACCCCACTGGGCAGTCATGATGGGGAATTTTGTGTCTTTGACCGGGCGATGATCTTTGAAGATCCGGATGGAACGCGCATTTTGTATGATGCCGGTCGTACCGTTGCTGGGCCGGATGATCCCCGCCTTGGGGCTATTGATGTGATCCTGGTCAGCCATATGCATGGCGATCATGTCGGGGATCGTCATATCCCAGCGGTGAATGCAGGGGAATGCGGCAAGCCTGATGTTTCCGTCGCATCGGTTCCGAACAGCAACACAATCGATGTCGCCCTGAAGACCGGGGCCCTGATTGTAACCGGCAGCGAAATGCCAAAATTCTTTGCCAACAAATTGCAAGCGTTGGGCGGCGATCCATCCAAGTCGGTATTGGTTCGGTTTGGCGGATCGCGGACTGTGGGGGGCGTGTCC
>TARA_R100001143_G_C3361305_1_pt1 | contig 57389 bp, 53 predicted proteins | sample TARA_R100001143 | Tara Oceans TARA_R100001143 (sample SAMEA2621300) | marine metagenome | biome: marine biome (ENVO:00000447); feature: mesopelagic zone (ENVO:00000213); material: "saline water (ENVO:00002010), including plankton (ENVO:xxxxxxxx)" | depth 800 m | reverse complement strand
TGGAAATTGTACGGGGTCCGGCTAGTTTATTGTACGGATCAAGCGCAGTCGGCGGGGTCATCAATATGTTTAGTAACGATTTACCACGTGATTGGGATGCAGGTACTTCTGCAACGATGGCAACTCATGTTGCGACGGTGAATAATATGGGTGCCGCCATGGCTCGTGTACAATATGGAACTGAAGCGTTTGCGGGTACGGCACGGGTCATATACAGGGATGGTGGAGACTTGCGTACGCCGGACGGACGCCTTCCGGATACATCCATCAATAATTTGAGTTATGGCGGCGGATTCGGATATCGAACCGGCCCTTTTGAAACCGGAATCTCGATTACCGGAATGGATTATACCTATGGCCTGCCGGAGGCCATTGATGACCTGAATGAATCAATTGAAATCCGAATGAACCGTGTGAATCTGCAGAGTATTTCAACGTTAACCCTGGATCGTTTTATTGATCATGCTGAACTCAGATTTCATATCAGTGACTACAATCATGATGAATTTGAAATTCAAAGAGAACCGAATTCAATTTCAGAGACGATCGGGATATCATTCGCACAGCAAACCCTGAGCAGTTCTCTGGTGCTTAGGCATCGGCCCATTGGCCGTTTTGAAGGAGCACTGGGATTCAGTTTTAATAACTCAGAAATTGAAGTAGGAGGGTTGGATGCACTGACGCCCAACGCAAACGGATACTTTTTAGCCGCATATCTCTATGAAGAGATTGGAATTAGTAACTCGATAACATTAAAAGCCGGTTCCCGCATTGAATACAAAGAGACTTTCGTTACCACAAATGAACTTTTTCCGGATGCGTCATTCTTTGAAGATCGAAATGATCTAATCTATTCCGGTGCATTTGGGTTAAACTACTCTCCTTCGGAACGATGGACGATCGGTACACAAATTGCACGTGCATACCGCACACCTACAATTGAAGAGCTGTACTCCTTTGCGCCGCATGCTGCAGCGGGTTCATTTGATATCGGGAATCCAACGCTGCAAAACGAATTCAGTATAGGCGTGGATACGTTTTTAGAGTATCAATCGAACAGATTTCAGACACAACTTTCCCTTTTTGCCAATCAAATAGACAATTTTGTGGATTTTAGTCCAACCGGTGAGTTTCATGAGCCGTCCGGACTCCCATTTTTTGAATATGTCTCAAAAGATGCACTCCTTTATGGTTTTGAGTTGGGTGCGAATATAGTATTTACGGAATCGTTGAGCGGTGGGATCGGATTTGATTATGTAAGGGGACATGAGCGCTCAAATGAGCAGGCAAATCTGACGTTTATCCCTCCATTCAGAACACATCTTGATATTAAATACGATAATGGAAGTATCTGGGCCGGACCCAGGGTCAAAATTGTAAACAAGCAGGAAAAAGTTGCTGCCAATGAAGAGCCAACGGATGGACATCTGCTGATTGGTGCAGATGCAGGGTATCGCTTTGGTCATGGTCTAACTTTGAGCCTCCGGTTAGACAATCTGCTTAATGAAAGGTATAGAGATCATTTGAGTCGGGTGGAGAACAGGGATGCCCCCATGCCGGGAAGAAATTTGAATGCGATGCTGAGATGGGAGTTTTAATAAAATAATTCACGCCACGCTCAGGCTAAAAAATGGACTGTCTGATTGCAAACTTTAAAAATGCCACATACTTGAAATAAACACCGATTCCGTTCCAGAGTGTGGATAACTCTGTTGAAAAGTTGTTGAAAAATAAGTGATTTTTTTCTTGACGGTGATTTGGGAATTGTGCTAATTACAATAGAGTACAGTAGTCAAGGACGCTACGGCAAAATTGACTGAGAGTTGGAAATCCGCAACTTATTTGTTTGAAGAATCCCTAAAGATGATTCAAAGAAATGTACTCCGGTACTATTTTTTATTTTAGGCTTATCTGTTATTCCTGAATTCGATTAAAGTATAGCCCTGTCGAAAAATCATTTTTCAAACAAGTAGATTTACACCCATTTCTGCAAATTCGATACTTTTACCTTTCTTAATATAGTTTGTCAGTGTAAGTGACCTAAATTCGTTATTATTTAATGCTAAAGAATATAAATGGATATGTTTGAAATGAATCTGATCCATTTATTGTTAGTTCTTGCATGCAGTAACGATATCAATCGCAATCATTTATAACTAAACACACGTCAAATCTAAATGAAGAAAGAAAATTCCATCACCAGAAAACAAGCCCTGAAATTTTTAACCCTGGGATCTGTATCTACCGTGATCGCGCCTTCTCTGTTTACGACATCCTGTGCTGCCAATGGTACAATGGCCGGTGGATATCTAAACTTTGATCAGATATTTAATGCTGTTTACCCATTTTCTTTAGCTGAACTGCCCTACTCTTATGATTCATTGGAGCCTGCCATAGATGCAAGAACCATGGAAATTCATCACGGCCGGCATCATCAGGGATATGTGAACAATTTGAATAATGCATTGGAAAATCGAACAGAGTTGCATGAGATGACGCTGTCTGAGCTAAACAGAAACTTGAATGACCTTCCGGACGAGGTTCAAAATGCGGTAAGAAATCATGGTGGCGGACATTTAAATCATACATTATTCTGGAATACAATGCACGCAGATGGAGGAACCCCGACAGCTGAGCTTGCCGGTGCCATTGAAGACGCTTTTGGGGATATGAATGGTTTCAGAGAAGCGTTCACCGAAGCTGCAGGGACTGTATTTGGAAGCGGATGGGCCTGGTTGGTATCAGACAGTGAAGGAGGCCTTCAAATTGTACAAACGGCCAATCAGAATAATCCGTTGACCAGCGGCCTAATACCCTTGTTTGGAATTGATGTTTGGGAACATGCGTACTACCTCAACTATCAGAATCGAAGAGGAGACTACATTGGTGCTTACTTAGATCTGATACACTGGGAGAAGGTGAGTGAGATTTACAGTGAAAGCCTGTAACATTAAAAAACCCTAATAGCTATTAACCGGAATAATGAGGATTTTTAAAGATATAAAAAATTCTCGCACTTATGATCACTGTTATACCCAAAGTATTTATTCTTACTGTACTTATAATTGCATTGAATGTAAACTCAACGATTGCTCAAGTATCTGAGCCCCAATCAGTATCAATATCTGTCACAGCTCAGGTTTCGTCTGCAATTGAACTCTTTACGATTCAATCTGTTGATTTTCGGTATGAAGACGTGGAGCTTAATGTATTATCTGTAGATCCAATATCAAATCCCAGTGCCGGTAAAATGGTAGCGAGAGGGATGCCTGATTCAGCAATGAGAATCAGTTTTCTTCAGAGCAGGGAACTGGTAAATGTGGACACAAACCATGTACTCTTCTTCGAGTATTTTGTAGCAGGAAATGATCTGGATGAACAGGAATCATCAGAAATAATCACTCCTGACAACCGGGATTTGACGTTCAATGAGGAAGGGGAATATTATATATGGGTTGGTGGCAGAGTGGATCTAAGCACAGCTCAGCCGGGTAGTTATGAAGGTGATTTTAATATCGAAATTGAATATATCTAACTACAAAATCTGATATTGTACGAGCGCAATACATACTTTATTTCATTTCTCAGAATATTGTTTTGCAAATCATTTGCAAACTTGCCGGGTATGTTGCGTTTGATTTTCCGTTCTATCCCATTAATTTTAATGAGAATAGTCGCCGGACTAATATTTGTGATCATTCTGCATTCAACAGCATTGTCACAAATCAATTTTGGAAGTTTTGGCTCGTATACGATACAATTAACTGAAATATCCACTGGTAGCCTTACCTTTGAAGGCCTTATTATTCCAGAGTCCGGAACGCATGAAATTCAGCTGGCAGATGCTTTTATAATAGAAATTGAAGGAGTAAAATACTTGGATGTAGGAGTTCTGATCACTGCAGATGTAGAACTGCTGTTGGACGGTAATATTAATAATGTAGGAAATCCGCAAAAAAGTATCACATTCACCCTTGAAGCAGCTTATGCAAATAAGGGACAACAGAATACAGCGGATGCTGACTTGATTACAATCCTTTCAAATGTGGGAGATGCTAGATTTCCAATTTTAGCCAGACAATTTCAACCGCCCGGTCCGCCACCGCCACCGCCGACCGAAGCATTTGATCAATCTGCAGTGAATGAAGCTGCGTATTTGTACCTATATGGAAACATTAGTGTGGGAAATGTTGACGCAGGAACCTATACAGGGAACATAAATATATCTGTACAGTATGACAATCCACCTGAAAATCCTTGATTTATCCAAAATTATCAAAGATTTAACGTGGGATTTATTTAGTGAATCGGTCAACTGAAGATGATTAAAATAATAACAGGAATATCGCTTTTCTTACTTTTTCTTTTATGGCCCTCTGAGTCTCAAGGCCAATTTTTGAATATTCAGATCGACGTGGAACCGAGCGTCGACACCGTTGTTGAACAACAATTGGACTTTGGTCAGATGATTGCAGGTTCGGGGCTTCAAGAAATCCCCTTGGGATCACCCAATATGGGAGTTTTTCACATACGGGCTCTCAGAACGCAAAGAATGTTGATATCCATTGATGCAGATCCCGCCCTTGTTCATGCCAATCCAAATATTAATGCATCCATTCCGATGGAAATTTTTGCTAATTATACCAACAACGGGATTGATAATTTTCGGGCCAGTGATGCCCTTAGCGATGAATTGGAGATGATTATTGTAGAATCTCCCGAGAATAACCCGGAGGCTACATGGTCGGGGATTTATATTTACATCTATGGTTCAATTGACTTAAGAAATGTACCATTGGGAACGTATTCGGGAAATATTATATTAACAGTGGTGTATGAATAAAGGTTCATTGAATTTCTTGTATTGCACCAATAATATAATATTAGGAGATTTAAAGAGACTTAAGTACATTAAAAAACTCTAATTTGGAACTAATATAGACAACTGATTAAATTAATCTATAGGAACAAAAGATTTTTCTCTAACAACATCAATCAACCCGATAAAATGAAAAAATTAATACTAACAACAATCATCTTAATCGTAGCCGTTGCTGGCGCGCTTGCACAATCTACAGCAGACGTAGCAGTTACAGCGACTGTAAACGATGCTCTTACGTTAACACCTACAGCAGTAGCATTTGGAAGTATACAGGCTGGCCAAGCCTCATATATACAAGCAAATGCAAATGATGGAACTACAGAAACAAACTTAGGATCTACTCATTCAGCTGGGGCTCTTCAAATACAAGGTACAACAGGTGTTGATGTAACCGTGTCATGGACAAATGCTACTCTGACCGATGCAAGTAATGCAAACCCTATCACATTCACACCCACTGTATATTTGGGTGCAGCACAAATATCTTCAGGTGCATCAAATGTTACATTGGCTGGCGGTAACATTACATTAGATGTAGGTGGTGCACTCGGTTCAATTGCAAATCCTGGTGTATATTCAACCACAACAGATGGTGGAAGTCCTGCTGGAGACGAAACACCAGTAGTATTTACTGTCAGTTACACGAGTGTATAACAGTATTTAAAATATTACAATAAAAAACCCCGCATTTGGCGGGGTTTTTTATTTATCGTATTTTCGGGGATAGTAAATAACTCAACTCTACACATATGAAACACTCAGTTGCTTTTATTGTCTCGATATTATTAATTGGAATTTTTACATCCATAAGTCACGCACAGGTTACAATCTCCCCGACGGCCGTTTTTTTAGACAGCAATAGCAAAGTGGGTTCATTTTTTGTGTCTAATCCCTCAAACAGTGCTGTTGAAGTAAGGTTGAGTTTTGAGTTTGCATATCCTGCCACGGATAGCGATGGACGTGTCTTCCTGAATTATGAGGATTCTGAGGCTGAAGAAAATTTTTCATTGGTTCCTCATTTAAGGGCTTTTCCCACAACATTTATATTGGACCCAAATCAGCGACAGACAATTCGATTGATAGGAAGATTACCTCAGGATACCGATCCTGCAACTTATTGGACCCGAATGAGAGTTTCTTCCAGTCAATTGACTCCACCCATTGGAGAGGCTGCCGAAGGTCAAGTTGCCGCACAAGTGACATTTCAGATTGATCAGGTAACCGTTGTATTAGTCCATCACGGCAGCGTTGAAACAGGTGTCGTAATTCACTCAACTGAAGCGCGTGTGGATTCAGAAAGGGAAATATTACAGATATTTACAGATGTTGAACGCACAGGGAATGCCCCATTTATTGGCAGTGTTACAACCACAATTCTTGATTCAAACGGTAATGAAGTAGATACCAGAAGATCTTCAACATCCGTCTATTTTAGAAATTTGCAACGTGTAGAATTTGAACTTTCCGAACTATCTGCCGGTACATATACCGCTGTTACGACCTATGAAACGTCTCGAAATGATATATCATCAAGAAATTTAATTCAGGCACCCTCTATTACAGAAAGGCTTACATTTTCCATTGAGTGAACAAAAACTACGCCCTAATATCTTGGATTTCTGTATTGAGTATTTGGGTTTTATTCGTATCCAATCAGCGAATTCAAGCTCAGGGACTCGAGGATGAAGTCTACCTTAATTTTCGTTATCAAGCGATCGTCAATGATTATATCTCAACAATATATTATAACGACGTTTTTTTCATCTCAGTTGGTGAGATATTCAATTCCTTAAGTATTGAAAACAGGGTTGATAGAGGTCAATTTACGATCAGTGGTAATTATATTGATCGGGGCCCGTACTCAATTAATTTTAATAATCAGCGTGCTACATTCTCCGGCAGAACAGTAGATCTGAATGCAGATTCATTCGTAATCACTGAATTTGGATTCTATCTGCACCCGGATATTTTTCTTGAGCTGTTTCAATTAGAGTTTACGATCGATTTCAATAATCTTGCAATCTACCTGAGCACGACTGATACAATGCCCATCGTTGCCCAGCGGGAGAGAGAAAGAAGAAGATCCCGGATTCTCAGTACTCAAAGAAATATTCGGCGTGATTTTTATCCTCTTCAAATCGAAAGGAATAGAAATGTTTTAAATGGTGGTTTTATTGATTATAACCTGAATGCAAATATCAACGATGATAGAGCAAACAGTTATGTTTACAATGGGAACTTAGGAATGGAGATTTTAAGCGGGGATCTGCAGGGTACCGTTTTTGGAAGTTATTCTGCAGAATCTACGACTCTGCGTTCTTCAGGGTTACGATGGCGATTTGGAGTTCCTGATAATGCATTTATCAGTTCTATTTCACTGGGACAGAGAAACTCAAGCGGTTTTACCTCCGCTGCATATACCGGCTTGCGAATCACGAATGAGCCTTTTGAACCGAGATTCTTATTTGGTGAGACGGCTTTTACGGGAGGTGTTTCACCGAATGCGGAAGTTGAACTCTATCGAAATAACTCATTGATTGATTTTACGCAAGCGGATGCATCGGGTCAGTACTTTTTTTCGGTGCCGATTACCTATGGAACATCAAACTATAGTATTCGCAGTTTTTCGCCAACCGGTGATCAAACAGATCGCAACTTACGCCTGCAAATCCCACAAAATTATCTGCCCAAAGGTGAAATAAAATATGTTGTTGAAGCAGGGAGATTAGATAATCCATTAGCAGGTAATATTGAGAGGGGTTATATGGGTCGATCGATGGTTGAAGCGGGGCTAAACAGATACATAACCGTCGGTGGCGGAGCTGAGTATTTTGAAGATTTTCACGATGAGTTGCCAACATTTGTGGGAAGAGTATCCGCCAGGGTATTAACCAATCACCTTATCTCCATGGAGGCCGCAAATGAAGCATTTTATCGGGGTTCAATCAGTGCTGTATATGCAAATAGTGCCAGTTTTAACGTAAATTACACCTACTACAATAAGATGGGCGGGCTCTATAACCCGGGCCGGAATGTTTCTGCTATACGTACAAACCTATTTACCCCTTTTCGAATCGGAACTCTCCCTCTTTTTCTAAGATGGTCCTATTCTAACGAACAGAGGGAAGTAAATACCGTCCATCGCTACCGGGTTGATCTGAATTCACGATTGGGACGTGCTAACATTCGAATTGGATATCGGGATTCTCAGATTGATAAAATTATCCCGGCCATCACATCAACTTCCAGAGTATCAATGGCAACCACCTACAATTTTGGAAGATCACGTGAAATGCCAGGATTATTTCGAGGAATGTTTTTGGGGACTCAATTAAGTTTTGTACCGGATGGCCAGAACATTGAAGATCTTGAAGTGCAGTTGAGCAGAAATATTTTCCGTACCGGTCGATTTCAGTTTTCTTATGGCCGGAATTTTGTAGGAAACTTCAATCTTATTCGTTTCAGCTTGTCGCTGGATTTTAGAAATTTCAGAAGCAATAGCGGTGTTCGTAGTACACCGGCAAATAATACGATTACTCAATCATTAAGAGGTTCGATTGGATTCGATTCAAATCATAATCGGATTATACCCTATAACCGGCAGCAGGTAGGCCGTGCAGGTCTGGCCGTAAGAATGTTTGTTGACAACAATAATAATGGAACATATGATGAAGGTGAAGAATTAATACCTGAAGGAACCATTAACGTTGAAAGAGCCGGTGCAACGCGATTTACAATGGGTGGGGTAAATTATATATCCAATTTACAAGCATATCGAAGATATAATGTTGTTGTGAATAAATCGTCTGTAAATAATCCTCTGTTAGTACCGACTACTGAACGATTCTCCATCATTACAGATCCAAATCAATTCAAATTGATTGAGATCCCATTCTATACATCAGGAATAATCGATGGAATGGTATATCAGGTAGCCGAAGACTCTAAATCCGGATTAGGGGGGGTAAGGTTATACCTTGTACAGGTAAATGTTATGGATGGTGTCAGCCCATTTCGTCAGGAACTGCGTACGTTTGCGGATGGAAGTTTTTACGCTTATGAAATACCACCGGGTGATTATGAGGTCAGGGTGGATCAGTCACAACAGGACTTCCTTAATGTAAAAACAGAACCCGAGGTTCTGGAGTTAACGGTCAGGGCTGTTAGTGAGGGTGATTTTGTAGAGGGTCTTGAGATTAATCTGGTTCCAAAAGATCCTTTTGAAGTGATGGATGAAGCTGTTGATGACTCAGTCGAAGTGTCTGAGATGATACCTGAAACAATGGATAATCAGCAAGACGAGTTAGTGGCAATCGCTGAAGAGGAATCTGTTGATGAAACTGTTGATGAATCTGTCGAGGAGCAAGCTGACTCGATTGCTGAATTAACTGAAACCGAAGTGCAGGATATTTCGGGCGAAACTGTAGCAGATGATGAGGATTTATTTGAGGAATCACTTCAATCAGAAGAAACCATTGATGAGAGTGCAGTGGATTCACTGATTGCAGGCGAAACACCCGTTGAGACAGAGAATGCGGACAGCTTAACTGAAGAGTCGATTGCAGAAGTGCAGACGGCGGATGAATCCATCGATGAGTCGGTTGCTCAATTACAGACTGAAGATGAACCTATCGAAGAGGCAATCGCTGAAATGCAGACTGAAGATGAACCTATCGAGGAGTCGATAGCAGATGTGCAGGCAACGGATGAACCTATCGAGGAGTCAATTACTGAAGTCCAGATGGCTGATGAGTCTGTTGAGGAGCCGATAGCTGAATCATTGTCTGATGAAGATTCAACAGAATTAGCGAGTGAAGAAGAATTAATTGAACAAGCATTTGCCAATGCCGAATTTGCTGAGGAAGACGATCCATTAGAAATAGAAAGTTTGGATGAGTCGCTGATTATGGATCCTAATCAGGAGAGAACCATCTCCGATATCCAGATATTTACCCAGGATGCCAGTTGCCGTTTCAGTATTCAAATGGCAGAATATCGATCTCTTGAAGAGGCATTTAGTGGGGCCAATCGTTTTGAGAGAGAAACCGGGTTAACGTTTCAAATTTATTCTGCCGGACCCCAGTCGCCATTTACAATCCGAACCAGTGAAAAATCTTACTTTGGTGAAGTATTGACAACTTTTAATGAGTTGTTAGCAAGAAATCCGTCTCAAAAACCGGCAATTATTACTCAGTGTGTTGAAAATGAGGAAGCCCGGCCACTTCGATACCTGATACAGCTGGCCGCTTTTTCGAGTGAGGAGAATGCTGAAAGATTCAGGGATGAGTTAAGAGATCGATATCAATTGGCATCACGACTAGACCTATCCGGTGGTTCTTTAATTAGAGTACAGGCCGGACCTTATGTTAATCGAAGAGAGTTATTAAATGCTTTTAGAGTATTGGCACAGGATAATGTTTCACCGGGAATGTTCATATTGGTTGACCCATCATCTTATTACAATATGAGTCAGGAGTTCAGGTTGCAGGTGGGTTTATTTAACAATCCACGTGATGCTGTCAGATATGCGTTTGAGATCAGTGAAGCATTTAACATCGATACATTTGTTATTATTGATGGATCTGCTGTTAAAGTCATGGTGAACAAGAAATATGATGCATGGGATGATGTATTTCGTGATTTTACACTAATATCATCCTATGAAAATGCAAACCAGCCAGCGATTCACCTTTCAGAACAAGAGTAGAGATATTGTTTAGAAACAATTATTCTTGGTAGATTGCTACAAATAGATAATCGTTGCAGTCTGTCTATTGTCTGAGGCTGAGGTGCCGGATTTCTTTTTCTCTCCAACCAGATAGTGAACTCTCACCTTTCCGGTATGTTCATCTACTTTTTCAATATTGGTGACTGTATATGACGAGCAATTGTTTGATGAAGAACAATTATTACCTTCACCGGCAATGATTTCAGTTTGAGAGGGGTAAGTAAGGACAAACTCCTTAAATCCGATTTGATAACTATTATCTCTGCTGGTTGCCTGTACGTTCTGGGACAGTTGATCCATGAATAAACTTCCGGGAACCACTTCAACCATCACATCCATTACTGCGATTGACTCCTTCTCCTTGTCACTTTTTTGAATCGGATCTGTGCTGAATAGTATTAAGAAGATAAATGTTAAACTCATGTATTGGAATGAGTAATTGCTAAACTTTTAATTGTATTAGATTAGATTATTTTAATCTTGTTCAATTAAACAATTATCTAATTCAAATCAAAGATAATTTTGTGCACGTCAATAAATTATTTTTTCAAAAAATATAACAAAGAGGGAAAGTAGAGAGGAGTATCTGAAATGATTAAAAATCAACCGGGTACCATTGATCTTTAAAGATAGATAATTTCTGCTATCTGTTTACCGGTATAGGTACCATTGATGAAATTATTGTCAACCCCGGTTGAAAATTCAAGAGTTATTTGCCCCTTCTCATCACGGTTTTCTGTAAGTATTGACATCATCTCTACTCGGTCTATTCCATTTATCATCTCAATGGTTTGTGATGCAGAAGTAAGAATGGAGTTTTCCTGACCGTGGGAAACTGAAAATATCGCAAAAATTACTTCTGAAGGAGAGTTATCGTTGAATGTGATTAAATCATTTTGATTCATTTCAACGGATGATCCATCCACTACTTCAACGGTTACATTCATAACGGATGTCGCAGTGTATTGGGCACTTACCGGAATATGCAACAGTGTGATGATGAAGAGTGATAAAAGTTGGATGGTTATTTTTGCTCTCATTATGAATAAAGCAGGTGGCAAGTCTTTATTAACCCCACCTGAATCTTGTCCTCAGATTAAATATATTAAAAAATCTTAATAAAACATATATATATTATTAAAATATCTTAATAATTAGTATAAAAAATTACTAAGCTGTTATTTATAATGTAATTATAAACATTAAATTATTTTAATAAAAAGATTATTAACTATACCATTTTGGATTTAGCCCAACCGCTTTTATAAAAAAGAGCAGTTTTATTTGTGTTCCATGTCATTCAATTGTTGCAATATTATGAGCGTTTTCTTCTAATTTTTGCTATTATTCATATAGGGACGCAATTACAGAGATGGGGATAATTAGTATGTCAAATGATTCATTGGGCGTTAATTATTGGTCCAGACCTCGGTTAGGGTTTTTTGCAGGACCTGTTGTATTTGTAGTGATGCTTCAAATTCCGCCTCCGGAATCGTTAAGTCAGGAAGCATGGGGTGTCGCAGCTGTCGGACTTTTAATGGCTATCTGGTGGATCAGTGAAGCGATCCCCATTCCGGCTACAGCTCTTTTACCAATTATATTATTTCCCATTCTGGATGTTGGTACGATTGCAGAAGCCACCCAACCGTTTGCAAATCCGCTTATTTACCTGTTTATGGGTGGTTTTATTATCGCTTTGGCATTGGAGAGGACAAACTTACATAAGCGTATCGCCCTGAATATTGTCATGCTGGTGGGTACAAAACCAAAAAAGATCATCATTGGTTTTATGATCTCCGCAGCTTTTTTAAGTATGTGGGTAAGTAATACCGCCACTGCAATGATGATGTTGCCTATTGCACTTTCAATCATCGCCCTTGTGGAGACAGATGAAGCAATGGATCAAGCGGAAGTAGAGACGAACTTTGCATTAGTCATGCTTCTCATCTTAGCCTATTCGTGTAATATTGGTGGTATCGCCACTTTGATTGGTACACCCCCCAATGCATTAATGGCCGGCTATATGCTTGAAACCTATGGCGTGGAGATCGGATTTGGCCAATGGATGATGGTTGGCCTGCCACTTGTGATTCTAGCACTACCATTGGTCTATTTGAGCCTTACAAAATTAGTATATCCGATAAAATTGAAGGTTATTCCCGGCGGATATGGTATCATAAAGGCTCAACTAGACAAAGCCGGCAGGATGTCAAGCCCCGAAAAAATGGTTGCTGTTGTATTTTTTACAGTTGCCATTTTATGGATCACAAGACCGCTGCTTGAATCGACAATCCCCAATATATCAGATACCGGTATTGCCATCTTTGGTGCGGTTTTAATGTTTCTGTTACCGGTTAATTTTAAAAAAATGGAATTTGTACTCACATGGGAGGATGCAAAAAGACTTCCCTGGGAGGTGCTGATTCTTTTTGGAGGCGGACTTAGCCTGGCTGCAGCTATTACATCAACGGGATTGGCGGATTGGATTGGTCAGTCGTTACAAATATTAGACTTTTTACCGCTTCTGATGCTCATCATTTTATCCCTTTTTGTGATCATCTTTCTGACTGAGGTTACCAGCAACACGGCAACAGCCGCTGCTTTTTTACCGATCTTAGCCTCCGTGGCAATTGCCATGGGATTTGATCCGTTATTGTTGGTGATACCGGCCACAATAGGAGCCAGTTGTGCATTCATGTTACCCGTTGCTACACCACCAAATGCAATCGTCTATGGAAGTGGGTACGTTAGTATTCCACAAATGGCAAAGGCAGGTTTTATACTAAATATTCTAATGGTATTTGTGACCACTGCAATAGTTTATCTAATGGCCGGATATGTATTTGGAATTGAATTTTAAGATCACTGCCCGGAACTATTTTTTTGATAAGCAATTTTAAAATCATCAATCGTGAAATCAAGTTGATCCATATCTTTGAAGATATGCGGTAATTTATTGTTAATAAACTCTCTTCGTTTTTTCTCTTTTACAATTTCAAACGCTTTTTCTTCTACGAAATAACCAACTCCCCGCTGATTATAAAGTACGCCTTCTTCCTGCAGATCATGAAAAGCACGAATTGCTGTGTTTGGGTTAACCTCCATTTGAACTGCAATTTCTCTGACAGAAGGAATTCTATCACCGGTCTGCCACTCTTTTGTCATGATTTGATCACAGAAGAAATCAATAATCTGTAAATAGATGGGTCTGTTTTCATTAAAATTCATTACACCACCTGCTGTTTTTTTAAGGATACATATGTAAACAGCAAGGCTGTTGTGGGAATAACCCATTTTAATATTGAATCAATAACAGTATTGGTCGGTTCCAAAGTGCTAAACTGAAAAGTAAACTGTTCAAGTTCGAATAAAAAGAGATATACCCAACCTAAAAGGGTCCATATTAAAATGAATGAGATCATTAGTGCGATAAATGCTGCTATCGTTTTAAGGAAATTATTCTTTTTGAAATAGACGGCACCGAATAGAAAAAGGCTATTTAGAAAAAAATAATTCAGAGCATAATCCCAGGTTGTTTCATTAAATGGGTTATAAAGATCAAACCCGGAGAAACTACCCTCAAACAATATTAATATCAATGATGATAGAAGGGATATAAAGAAAATTGCTGCTATTGTTAGAAATAGAAAAACGGGCATAGTTAAAAACCATGCTGAAAGAAATTTTTCAGTTGAAGTGGCAGGTAATGTCAGTGATTGAAATGCAGTTGAGGGGGTATATAACTCCTGAAAAATATCACTGGTTAACAATAATCCCCATAGAGTAAAAATGATGAGCGCTGTTGGCAACAAAGACTCAAAACGATTGACCCCGGTCTCGCTCAGTATAAATATTGTAGGGACCATCCAAATCACCAAAATAATCCCGATTGATGCTAACAGGCCAATAATCCATTGGCGTTGATTTAATACGAATGTTCTTTTACAAAGATGAATAAAACGGGCTAAACTGAATGAATTCGTTGGATTAAGTGTGTTCATAATACTCCTCCATTTTGAAATACTCGGTTGAAAGGCTCCGGTTGCTGAATGACGCCATTGAATAAAAGTTCTAAGTCAATCAGGGTTTCCTCATCGGCAGGGTCTTTCAAACAGATTGCAAACTGTCCCCCCAGAGTGTCTTCACTGTATAAAGAGGAGCGTGTTTCATCCGTTTTTAGTTTTATAAAACTGAGTTTATCACTTATGGATTTCAGGGTTTGATCAAAAATGATAGTTCCGGAATGTAATAGAGTGACCCGATCGATGAGTGTGTTCAAGTCTCTAACCTGATGAGTGGATATCACCACACATCGGTTATCCAAATCAGCTGCTGCCATTATTTTTCGAAATTGACTTTTTGAGGGTATATCCAGTCCGTTGGTAGGCTCATCCAACAGCAGCAGAGAAGCATTGCTTGCCAAAGCGAATGCAATCATAAATTTCTTGCGTTGCCCATACGATAGTTCAGTCAAATTTTTTCCGGTATCAATTTGAAACTCAGTCAAAATCAGTGAAATAGTTTCAAAATCGAATCCGGGATAGAAGGGAGCCTGGATATCAATGTATTTCAGCGCATCCATTTTTGGCAGTTCGAACTGCTCGGGCAGAATAAATAGATCGCTCAAAACTTTGGGCAGCCTCTCTCTGGCCGGAGCCTCATGAATCAAACACTCCCCGGAATCAGGAAATAACATGCCTGAAATTAGATTCAGTAAAGTAGTTTTCCCGGCACCGTTCAGACCGAATAATCCATAAGTGTTCCCTTTCTCGAGTTTTAAATTCAACTGATTGAATAATGGCGGATTCTTTTTAAATGCAAACGTTAAATTTTCTATTGTGACCATGCGGCATTGGATTTGTTCAGTTATACTGTATCAGTATACTAATACAGTAAAATAGATGCAATATCTTTTTCTTTTGACAAAAAATAATCCGGAAAAGGCGTTCTAAAAATCAAAAAAAGGTGAAATTTAATTCGAGATATTGGGATTTTTAATAGTCAGAGTACCTTACGGCCCTAATAGAAGCTACTTAATGAATTCCAGAGTGGATGAATTTTGAGTGTGTAAATTCCGAGTGTGTAAATTCAGAGCAGACAAATTCTGAGTGTGTAAATTCTGAGTGGATGAATTCCAGAGTGGATGAATTCCAGAGTGTGTGAATTCCAGAGGGTTATAGTCTGATCGGGTAAACTCAGCGACTCTAAATTTCGAGCAGTTAGATTCTAAGTGAATAAATCTGCTTATCCGAGCGGGAGTAATATAATATCTTCGAAGTCAAGGTCTGCTTCTTCAAGTATCGGTTCTGCAATCTCTACAATCTCTTCTTCAGAGTAGTCATTGAGACCTTCCAGTTCCACATAGAGTATATCGTTTAATTCATCCACACTAAAGCGTGCATCCGTCGATTCAAAACTCTCTTTCAAAATCCCAACTAAATATTCGACTTCTTCTTGCCACTCGTTTATCTGAGATTCATTTGCATCATTCATAATTGGCAATCATTCATTAGTTTCTAGTAAATTAACTAACCGGTCATCAACGGATTCACTAAAAACAATGTAAGGAAAAGTGTTGATATCCAATACCGTATTAAAATTTTCCAAATCATATCCAGTATAGTAAAAATGATAAATCAAAGATTTAACAGATAAAATGATGAACCCATCGATCCAAAAAATTGTCAACATTGCTAAAAAAGAAGAGCGTCTGATTATTGGACTTATGTCAGGAACTTCACTTGATGGCTTGGATATTGCACTTTGCAGATTGAAAGGATCCGGATTAAATACGTCGGTTTATTTGGAGGAATTTATCACAAAACCATACAGTACCGGGTATGCCCGGGAATTGAAAATGATTTCATCCGTGGAGAATGTCTCGTTATCCGAAATTTGTTATCAACATACAAAACTGGCACACCTGCATGCGAACTGGATATTGGAGGCCTTAAAAGAGTGGGGGGTTTCTGCTTCCGATGTGGACTGCATTGCAAGTCATGGCCAGACCATTTACCACTCCCCGGCAAGAGATCAGAAGAATAGGGAGTCCCCGATTAATAGCACATTACAGATAGGTGATGGCGACCAGCTTGCAGTGAAAACCGGGATCTTGACAATCAGTGATTTTCGCCAAAAACATATTGCAGCAGGTGGGGAAGGCGCCCCATTGGCTGGATTGGTGGATAAGATTCTATTCCGGCATCAAACTGAACCGAGAATATTGCTAAATATAGGCGGGATTGGAAATTTTACCTATTTACCGCACAAAGAGGCTAACGGGAATAACTCATTCACAACAGATACCGGTCCCGGAAATACCTTAATTGATAAACTCACACAGCACTATTTTGATAAACCTTTTGATAAAGATGCAATACTGGCAAAATCCGGCTTTGTTGAAAATGAGCTTCTAAAGAAGCTTCATTCTGATCCATGGTTTGAAAAGAATGAGTCCAAAACAACCGGGCCTGAATATTTTAGTCTTGATTGGGTAAATAAATCTGCCCAAAGTATTGGAATCAATCCGGATGATTTACCTCCGGAAAACATCATTCGAACCGTTACTGAACTATCCGCATTAACAATTACTGAGAGTATCACCCAACATCATGCAGATGAAAAAAAAGCAGAAATTTACGTGAGTGGGGGAGGCGCACACAATCCATTGCTAATGAGCAGGATACAAGAGCTGCTGCCGGGTCATCAGATTCATAATTTTAATCAATTGGGAGTTGATCCAGACGCAAAAGAAGCGCTCTTGTTTGCTGTATTGGCGAATGAAATGCTCGCAGGGGAGGGGTTTTTGATGTCGGGCCTAAAAGATGTGAATGATTCAGTGAGAGTAAATCTCGGGAAAATATCATTTCCGGAATAATAAAAGTCAGGGTGCATTAACTTTGGATAGATTTCATTTCTAAAATGATTTCGAACAGAGAGTATAAATCTTGGGTAATTAACATTTCAAGGTTAAGATATATCAGGGCAGTAAAATTTCCGGAATCAGGGCTGATAAATTTCCGGAATATGTCATTTCCAAAAAATCGGAGCAGCGATCATGAACGACTGACCCACTCAATTACCCGCTCCAACTCTGAAATTAATCGTTTTCGGATAGGTTTCGATTCCTCATAAATTTCCATCTGCTTTTTCACATACTCTAATCGCCCATCCTCTGTCTCGATTCGTATTGGATCCAAACCATAGGACCGAACATCATAGGGACTTGCCTGCATATCTATTCTCCTGGCTTCTACAGCGTTCAAAAATGCTTCTTTAAGCAGTTCACCCGATATCCAGGGATAGAGCTTAAAGGACCATTTATAGAGGTCCATATTAGTATGGATGCACCCCGGCTGCTCCATTTCTTCAAAATTGTCTCTGTCCGGTACATTTTTATTCATCGGTTTCGCTTTGTCCGTAAAAAAGCGGAAGGCGTCAAAATGTGTGCACAACAGGGGCCTTGATTCTACAAATTCATTAATCTTTTCATCAGACAGCCGAAGTGGAATCTGCTCATGACGTACATCTTCTGTTCTGTAGACCATTGCCCATTCATGCATGCCAAAACACCCAAAGAGGGGCTTCTTCTGACTCGAATTCTTCAACATCTTCACTATCCACTCTGCGGATCGCACTCTTTTATTGGGCAATAAAACGGGATTCAAGAATGCACTGTTCTTTTCTAAAATTAGTTCTGAAATTTCCGGGAGTGTTTCCGGGAACCTAAAGAGGAGAGATCTGCCAATACCCGGCGACCATCGTTTTAAATGTGCAGGACGAAACGGATAATATTCAAATAGGAAATCCAAAACCGGATCTTTGACTTGTCTGGATCTCTTTTCAAGATATGGATCCAGAAGAGAGGATAAGTGAGTTTCGTGTTCTCTTTTTTTAGTGAGCCAAATCTCCTCAGGATATTCTAAATCGATTATTGAATTTTCTATGGTTTTGCTTAACATACTTCAAAATATCATTCTATACCGAGTGATGGTAATGAATATTCAGAGGTTTTAATTAAACTTCATTGAGCTCATGCTGAAAGAAATTTTTCATTTTATTCTTCATCTGAGGCTGCACTATCAGCTGTTTATTCTGTCTGGAGGATATCTGATGGGAGGCTTGATGGCTGACCAGATGGATACTTCACAATTTTGGTACCAGTTTATCAATGTGCACATATTGCTTTTTGGCGGAGCCACGGCTTTTAACTCATACTGGGATAAAGACGAAGGCCCCATCGGGGGGCTAAAAAATCCACCAAAAATGACTGCCTGGATGCATCCTGTTTCACTGGGATTAATGCTTGCCGGATGGCTATGGGCCTATACGATCAACACTCCATATTTTATAATTTACGGTCTCAGCCTCCTGCTTTTTTGGCTCTATTCCACGCCACACGCAAGGTGGAAAGGGGATCCTCATTTAAGTATGATCGCCATAGCCGTAAGTACCGGTATGAATTCGACTCTTTTGGGTTTTTGGGCAGTAAATGGAGCGTTTTCGTGGATACTTCTGTTGGCATCTATAGGCACCTCATTCGTATTACTGAGTTTGTATCCGGTTTCACAAATTTATCAGCAGCAAGAGGATCAACGACGTGGAGATCTCACTTTTTTCGGACGATATGGATTGAGTGGAGTAAAACGTTTTTTCAAATACAGCTATCCAATAGGATTGTCTGTTTTATCCGTATCTTTGATGAGTATTGCACTCAAACCGGGACTATTTCTTTTTATAACGGGTATGGGTGCTTATTTATATCTTCTAAGTACGGTTAACGAACTGGAGGGTTTAGAATTTGAGTATCGAAATGTTATGAAAATAAAATTTATTGCGTCACTTTCGTTTGTACTCTTCTTACTGGCAGCCAATGCAATCAAATATGAGTGGATTGGACACACATTTTTAACAAACTATTTCTAATTAAGTTTTTGTCTCATGACTGAAGTAAAAGACACCATTATCAACCGAAGCGTTATTGAAAACGCTTATACCTATGAAGAATACAGAGAATTAATTAACAATCTGTTATTAAAGGGCAAAACGACGGGTGAGAATCACTCTGAAGCGATGATTCATTATACAAATATGAATTCTCATCGAATGAGAAGGATCGATAAACGAATTGAGTTAATTGAACCCTTAAAAAATCGTTTGGATGAATTAAAAAGAGCGATGACATGGGTCGTTTTAACAGAAGCATGGTGTGGTGATGCCGCTCAAAATCTGCCGGTGATTCAAAAAATTGCAGATTCCTCGTCTAAAATTCAGACACGTTATATTCTCAGGGATGAAAATCTTGAAATTATGGATCAGTTTTTGACGAATGGCAGAAGCCGATCCATACCAAAACTGATCTGTTTAGATTCTCAAACTCTGGAACTCCTCGGTCACTGGGGACCACGACCGGCAGGGGCCGACCGATTATACAGTGAACTCACTCAACAAGGACTCCCATATCAGGAAGTAGCTGAAAAAATTCATAAATGGTATGCAGACGATAAAACTGCAACGATGCAGAGCGAATTATTACACCTGTTGGATGAGTGGGAGTAAACAGATTCTGCCATAGAAAGTACCTCGAAACCAATGTTGAGGTTGAAAAATAGTATCATGTTGGAATCAGACTCTTTTTACAGACATATCGCACAGACCAGCAATGAGCCTATGGGGCTCGAGATTGATTATGCTGAAGGATGTACGCTCTATACAAAGGATGGGAAAGAGTATACTGATTTCATCTCCGGTATTGCGGTGAGCAGTTTGGGGCACAGGCATCCTAATGTTCTGAAAGCGATACGTGAGCAGCTCGATAAACATCTGCATGTGATGGTTTACGGTGAGTATATTCAGGCACCTCAGAGCAGATTTGCGAAGCTTTTGTGCGATCAGCTGCCCGATAGCCTGGATCGTGTTTATTTTGTGAACAGTGGTACCGAGGCCGTTGAAGGAGCACTCAAACTGGCTAAAAAACATACAGGCCGTCACAAACTAATCGCTTTTCACAATAGTTATCACGGCGATACACATGGCTCACTCAGTGTAACAGGCCGAAATATCTACAGAGATCCTTATGAGCCACTTCTGCCGCATGTATACTTTTCAGCGTTCAATGATGATGCAGTATTGAATTTGATTGATGAATCAACGGCAGCGGTTATTTTGGAGCCCATTCAGGGGGAGGGAGGGATTATTCCGGCCCAACAAGAGTGGTTGCAGCGTGTCCGGAGTAAATGTAATGATACAGGCTCAATTCTCATATTTGATGAAATTCAGACCGGTTTTTTCAGAACCGGAACACTTTTTTCGTTTCAGGAGTACGGCGTTGTACCCGATATTCTATGTCTTGCAAAAGCGATGGCAGGTGGCATGCCGATGGGTGCTTTTGTCTCTTCATCAGAAATATTTGAAGCTTTTAAATTTAATCCGCCATTAAATCATGTAACAACATTTGGTGGCCATCCGGTAAGTGCCGCGGCGGCTTATGCAAATCTGAGTACATTACTTAGTGATGATTTTGGATTGAAGGCATCACACATCGAAAAGAGATCTCGTGAGATATTGACCGGCATTGGCATCGTTGAACTTAGGGGAAAAGGGGCCATGTTAGGGTTGGAACTGGAAAGTTCAGAGTTAACGGCAAAAGTAGTCAGGAGTTGTTTTGATGATGGGATTATCCTGGGCTGGACACTGCACTCTGACTCTTTGATTCGCATCGCCCCCCCACTGATTATCGATGATGATCTTTTGACCCATACATTAAAGACGATTCAAAAGGCCATTCACTCGTCTGTTTAAGAGTAAAATTTATTGATCTTACTGAACTTATAAACCCTGAGATCCTGATCTTCATCAGGAAAACGCATCTATTATTTTGTTCCATTCAACAGGATTGTAGATAGTTGATCTAATTATGTAGATGTTGGATCAGATTATAACGTAAAGGATACATATTGAATAATCTTGCCATCTTTGAGATGTTTTTTCTCATAAAATGTCTGGATATTCAATAAATCATCGTTCGGAGCGTCTCGATATACATTATCAACCCGTCGTAGAACCGTACATCCCTCTTCACGAATCGTTTCGAGTGTGAAATTAAATAAAATCAGGGAGTCTGTTTTCAGGTGGACGACACCCCCGTTCTTTAAAAGTTTTCGATAAATATTCAAAAATTTAGGCGAAGTCAGGCGCTTAGACTGTCTTGGCTTTTTTTTGATGTAGGGATCCGGAAATGTTATCCATATTTCATCAACTTCATCTTTATCAAAATAGGAATGAAGATGATCGATAAACATTCTCAAAAACCGAACGTTGCTCAGGCCATCTTCGATTGCTGTTTTAGCACCTTTCCAAATTCGCGGGCCTTTTATATCGATTCCTATATAATTTCGTTCCGGGAAGCGTCTGGCAAGTTCTACTGTGTAATCCCCTTTTCCACAAGCCAGTTCGAGGGTGATGGGGTTTTGATTCTGAAAAATCTCACTGTTCCAGATACCTTTCGGGCGTTCACTCTCTTCCAGGTCCGTATACTCAATTACATTTTCAAACTGAGCAACTTCAGCGATTCGCTTAATCTTATTCTTGTTACCCAAAATATTCCGGCTCGTTCCCCTTTTTCCATTTAATATTGCAGCCAATACTGGGCGTCTGTGTTTCAGGGGGGGGATTCCCATTTAGGATACGATCTGCCGCTTCGCGAAGGTCTTTTCCGGTTGGCGTTTTCCAGTTACCGGGCCTGGCATCGTCGAACTGACCTCTGTAGAATAGTTCTAAATCTTCATCAAACAGAAAGAGATCGGGGGTACAGGCTGCTTTGTAAGCTTTGGCAACTTCCTGAGACTCATCAAAGAGATATGGAAAATTATAGGCAAAATTTTGCGCATCCTCTTTCATTTTTTCGGGACTGTCATCCGGATAATTCTGTACATCGTTTGAACTGATGGCCACTACTTTAACTCCCTTCTTTTGATAATCGGTGGCAAATCGGGATAACTCTTTTTTAATCAATTTGACATATGGACAGTGATTGGAGATAAAGATGACCAAAAGGCCCCGGCTTCCTTCAAAAGAGTTGAGTGACACGGTTTTGCCGCTTACGGTATCTTTGAGTTCAAAATGGGGTGCTTTTGTTCCCAGTTCGAGCATTGTAGAATTTACTGCTGCCATGATTCAAACATTATTTAGTAATAATTCTAATTTCTCTTAAATATAAAGAAATATGTCGAGGAGTTCAGGCAAGGGGCCGAGCGATGAATTAGTCGAACCGAAGGAGATACCAATCATCACGTGATAACATACGGGGTTGTGATCTCATTCGCTGAGCGGTTCGGTTGCGCTGCCCGTAATACCCTCTTGATTGTTGATCATTCATCATTGTATCTGTATTTGGGAATCTAAAAATGGGTGGTTCCAATGCAAATCCAACCCAAATAGATCCCTTCTCTACATTATAGAGAGTTGAACCATCCAGTGGAATTTTCATTTCCAATGTAATCAATCGTCTTTCCTGATCTGAAGCGATCTCAATCCCATCGATCTCTACCAGATGCTTCTCAACAAACCCGTACTCCGCATTACTTTGCCCATCATATCTTTCAACTATCATGACTTTTGAGTAGATCTGATTCAACAAGCTTCTCATCAGTTCAACATTTTCCGGTTTCCTGGCAAATTCCGGATCAGTTGTGAAATCGTTGTAAGTGGCCGGCGATTCACGGAGTAAGTTAAAAGAACCGACCGGATAACCAATTCCAACTCTTTTGCGATTTTCTTCAGAGTTGCTTAAATAAACGATTAATCCGGACTGCCTGATAGCACTGTCCAATCTGGGATCTTTCACATCAACAAACAGATAGAGGATGTTATCATGTAAATAAGCGTAATAATTGATATCATCGGAGGAGGATATAAGCGTATTATCGGAAGTCCAGCCAACCAGGCTTCCATCGACCGGAAGGGCTTGATTTTTCTGGACGACGGTCACTTGTTTTGTCCCGGAACATGAAATAAAAAGGACTGAAAACAGGATTAAACTAAAAAACTGAATTTTTTTCATTTATAAATAGATGACGGTTGGTTGGAAGTCGTTATAGAATCAAGATTGGTGAAAGATAAAGGAAATGATTTTTGTTAAGAAATCCATTTATTACTAAAACTGATTCATCTTATAGATTATTGTTATCGGTAAGTGGTTAATCAGATATTAAATGTTGCCCAAAATCACTATCTTTAGATCAAATAAACAGTTCACTAAACATAAGGAAATATTATGCAATTTGGATTCGGAGTTGGACCGGATACGTCCTGGATGAGAAAAGAACTCACAGATATCGGTATTGAAGAGTTAAAAACTACAGAAGATGTTGATCGTGCCATGAAGGAGTACAATCATGGGACAATGTTAATGGCGATTAATTCTGTTTGTGGTTGTGCAGCAGGAAATGCCAGACCGGGTTTAGCGATTGCCCTCGAAAAAGCAGAGCAAAAACCGGATCATCTGGTAACTGTATTTGCAGGACAGGATAAAGAGGCCACAGAACGTGCCCGTGAATATTTTAGTGAATTTCCGCCATCTTCTCCTGCTTTTGCTTTTTTTGTAGATGGTGAAGTTAAAGCGATGATCCCTCGTCACCGTATTGAAGGCCGAACCAGGGAAGAAGTAGCTCAGGACTTGTTGATGGTCTTTGATGCTTTTGTAAAAGAGAAGGAGTAAGAAAGCTCATTACCGCAAAAAGCCTGCGAAAATGCAGGCTTTTTTTTTTAAATGCGAGTCGTCAGAATACTTCCGGACAGCCAGAGTTGAATCTGCCTGTACTGTACATTAAAATACCCCTGATTTCTCTGTAATAGATAGTTATCAAAAGGGAAATACTCATTTTTCATATTGGGTCTTTCGAATACAAAGTTGTAGCGTGGATCCGACCTGTCGTACGAGTAAGACCACACCAGGGTGTTCAAAAACCGATCTACATACCAGGGTGGGCCAAACAGTATATACATCATTCCTAAATCTGTTTTCCAGCCCTCTTTGAAATTGGTGAATTGTTTATTTGCCTGTTCAACCCGATCATAATAGAGGTTGATCACTGATTTTGCCTGATTCATATTACCAACATTTGTCAGCCAAAAACGATCAATGGCTTCTTTTAATGAATCGGGGTTCTGAATTTCCATTAATTCTTCATGGTCTCTTCGATCCATTAGATAGATTAATGGTCCGGCCAGTTCTTGCATGTTTACTATTGCCGGATAATTTTCACTCTTAACGGCAAAATCGCGGGCTTTGTAGATAGGTTCTCCATCTTCACCGGTGGTTTCCACTTCAAAGCGATAGTTGCCACGTTCCAGTATTTCATATTTCGTTTCGATAAGAACACTGCCGGGCTGATCAAGTCTCCTTATAATTTCATCAACTACTTCGGGATTTCTCATATTCACACCTATATAAGGAAGTGTAGAGGCACTATAATTATTATAGTTCATCGGCCGGGCCGGTTCATCATCTGCCTCATACCGCAAGAGTCTGGATCTAACCTCCAATGGAGCTTCCAGATCGTTATTTGTGACTTGAAAGATAAATTGAAGACTGTCCAGCCCGGATGATACGGTATAGGTTGTTATGGGAAAGAAGGGCTCTTCTGAGTCATTTATGAGTTTACCCAATAACCGTACTGTTGTGATATTGATTTCCGGTTCATCCGGATTTGGAATCACAGCTTCACTGGTTCTGGTAGAAGCTTTCCCGGATGTTCTGTCTAATACAGTCACATTTACTTCATAGGTACCCGGTTCCACTTCAATCGATTCATCATGGGTAAATACATCCTGACTGAGGTGAGATCCTTCGTAACTTGATTCCACGGAAAAATCTCTGCGAACATTTTTAGTGAAATCACCTTCCACTTCCAGAATTCGAATCTCAATCGATAAATGAGCAGACCTTACATCATCTTCAGTAGAGTAGATCAAGCTGCCAAGAACAACATCGGTCGTGATATTTATCAGCGCTTCATCTGTTTCACTTAAAAAGCCGATTGATGACATTCGTACTTCAGGATATCCGTCCTGGAAGAAGAAAAAAGAGCCTCTTTCTACATCCGGATTCGCCGAGCGAACACATCCGGTCGCATAAAATAAATATGCCAGCAGGAGTAAAAATATAGAGTTTTTAAATTTCATAGTAGTTTTAATAACTAATAACAACGTAAAATAATTTCAATTAATAAATCAATATAATTATTCAATAATAGTAACAGTTATTCTGATTGATAATTGCTTACCTTTCACAATTGTCATATAATTTCCATGAAAATAATATCAAATTGAGTACTTATTTATGTTAAACAGTGCTAAAAGGACAAAAATTGTGTGTACACTGGGACCCAGCAGTAACACAGTTGAAGGAATTGAAGGGTTATTACGAGCCGGAATGAATGTAGTACGGATCAATTTTTCTCATGGCAGTCATGAGGATCACAAAAAATCGATCGGCTATGTGAGGCAAGTAGCAAGAAAATACAAGTACTCCATTCCTATTTTAATGGATCTTCAGGGCCCCAAAATTCGTGTGGGTCAGATGAAGGATGGGGGCCAAATTATCAAGGAAGGGGCTATTGTTAAAATTACAACTGAAGAGTTGATAGGTGATTCAGAAACAATACCCATTGACTATGCAAATCTTACTGAGGATGCGACTGAAGGAAATCAGATCCTTGTAGACGACGGTTTACTGGAGTTAAAGGTCATTAAAAAAAGTGAAGGATATCTGATGGCAAAAGTAGTTGTGGGTGGACTTTTGAAATCCAGAAAAGGTGTGAACCTTCCCGATGTAAAAATATCAATGTCTTCATTAACAGAGAAAGATATTGCTGATCTGGAGTTTGGATTGGATGTTGGAGTTGATTTTGTGGCCATGTCGTTCGTCAGATCTGCCAGGGATGTGCAGGATGTTGTATCACGAGTACGGGCAAAGAACAGTAATGCCGGAGTGATCGCTAAAATTGAGAAGCCGGAGGCCGTTGATGTAATTGATGAAATCATCGAAGAGGCTGATGGGATCATGGTTGCTCGTGGAGATTTAGGTATTGAAATACCCAGTGAACAAGTTCCTCTGGTACAGAAAAAAATAATTGAGCGTTGCAGAATTGCCGGGAAACCGGTAATAACGGCAACTCAAATGCTCGATTCGATGATCAATAATCCACGTGCGACACGAGCAGAGAGTTCAGATGTTGCGAATGCCGTTGTAGACGGTACAGATGCGGTGATGTTATCCGGTGAAACAGCGGCCGGAAAATATCCGGTAGAAGCTGTTAAAACGATGGCTAAAATAATTCGATCTGTAGAAGAAAACAGTGATAGCATCTATTACAGTCTAAAATATAAAAAACCGGATTGGAAGGAGAAGCAGGTGATAGAATCACTGGCATATTCGTGTGTTACTTTGGCTGAAAATGTAGATGCAAAGGCAATAAGTACCATCACTCACTCCGGAAATACGGCAAAAAGAATTGCGAAATTCAGGCCCAGAGTCCCTATTATCGCTTTTACAGAGAGTCAAATTGTTCGAAGGCAATTGAATCTGGTATGGGGGGTACAATCTGTTCGATTGGATGAAATTTTTGATACGGATATGAGTGTCAAGATGATGGAAGATTATCTTGCAAAGCATGGAATGGTAAACAAGGGAGACCGAATCATCATTGCTACGGGAATGCCACTGGCGAAAAGAGGCAGAACCAATATGATTAAAGTGAGCACGATTGATGAGGTCTGAAAAGATACGTTTAATACAATCTGATCGTTGATCTGATGTGAGAAAAATTATAAAAATAGTCATTCTCCTTCTGTTTATAAGCGGCTGCAGCAGTATAAAGCAGGGGTATCGAAATTTTACTGCCTACTATAACACCTTTTATAACACCAAACAGTACTATGATGACGGGTTACGTTTAAATCAACGTCAAAGTACTCAGCTAAATCCAAATCAAGCCGTTCGCATTCATCAGGCTCCCACAAATGCCGGACTCGATGATTTTCAAAACGCCATTGAGACTGGAAGTTCTATTCTAAGAGATCATATGGAGTCAAAATACCTTCAGCCGGCTCTTTTTATCATAGGGAAGTCGTATTACTACAGATCAGAATTTTTTTCAGCTCTTCAAAAATTTCAGGAATATGAAGCACTTTCAGATGGGCGGGAGAGGCAGGAAGCCATTTTTTGGCAGGGTTTGACATACCTTGAAATGTTGAACTTTGAAGTGGGGATTGATTTATTGGAAAGTGAAATTGAGGCAATTCCCGATTGGGATCCGGAAATTCTCGCTGAAACCAAAGCTGTTTTAGGACAACTCTATTATCAAATGGGTGAATATCGAAGAACGATTGATTATCTCGAGGAAGCTATTCCTTTTATAAATCATCAGGAAAAAAAATCCCGAGCCTTTTTTCTTCTGGGTCAATCCTTAGAATCATTAGAACTTCCGGAGCAGGCTCTTTATGCATATCGGGCAATCAGTCAAGTCAGATCATCTTTTGAAATTGATTATCACTCGAATAAGAAAGAGGCAGAACTGTCAAGAGAGTTAGGCTATTATGAAGAGGCTGAGCGATTATTCAGAAGAATGAGCAGGGACAGTAAATATCTGACTTATCAAAATGAACTTTTGTATGAAATTGCCCGAACTCAACAATTGAAAGGGGATTATGAGGAAGCGATAAGCAGTTATAATCAAGTCATTGATGATAGATACCAAACACCCGGGCCAGTTACACTTGCCAAGACATATTATGGGTTGGGTGAAATTTATCGGGATTATTTTGAGGATTATACCAGAGCGGCATACTTTTTTGAGCAATCAGCTGCCCAGCGAGTGAATGTTGCACTTTTACCGAACGATTTTGATGCGAATGAATTAGCTGTCTCGTTTGGACGTTATGCGGAGTTGAAATCACAAATATCTGAGAATGACAGCCTGCTGGTTTTAGCAAATATGAGCGATGATGAGTTAAAGGATTTTATCTCAGAACTTCAGCGAACAGAGCAAGAGCGATTAGATCAGGAAACAAGGGGCCTTAGAAGGGAACAAGACCGTGTTGCACTGCCTGTTGACGAACTGCCCGTAGAACTTACAGCGGAGTCAGAATTTGGATTTTTAAATAGTAACAACCGGAGTAAGCAAGTGGAAGCGAGCTTGCAGTTCCAATCCATCTGGGGTGATCGGTCAATTGCAGATAACTGGCGAAGAAGTGAGACAGTAAGTGGCACTCGTTTTGAAAGAGTCGTTGTAAGAGGGGCAATGGATGAAGAGATTGACTTGCAACAGAGTTTCATCGATCCATCCATCCGAAATGTGATTGAATTAAGTAATATCCCTTTTTCTGAAGATGAACAAATTTCAATTCAAAGAGAGACTGAGAATTTTAACTATCAACTTGGGAATGTATTTTTTTTGACTCTCAATATGCCCGATAGCGCAAAAATTTATTACGAGAAGGTGATTGATTCAGGTTTTGAGAAAGATTTGGTTACCATGTCTATGTTCTCACTGGCTGAATTGGAACTGTCTTTGGAAAATATATCGGAAGCATTTAATTGGTATGATTCACTGGTAGATTACAATCCCGGATCCAGATATACCAGTCAACTTGCGTCTCGACTTGACGTTGATAACGGATCATTTGAAACTGAAGAGGCTTACTCCACTGCATCAGAATATTCTCAGTTAATAGATAATGAAGAGAATCTGGCACCGGCGAACCGGGCAGAACGTATATTGGAGATTGCTGAAAGGGCGGAGTCAGAATCCGGGCGCGTCAGATTGTACCTGGATGCCGCTTACGAATATATGAAAGCAGCTCAAAATGAGATGGGATCATCAGATTTAATCCAAAACTGGATGCTGGCACAAAGTCGGTTCGAAATGGAGAAATCCCAATTTGAAGAGCGTCAAGAATTATCCCGGGAGATGCTTTCCGATTCGACATTAAATGAATCAGAGAGAGAGTATTGGCTCAGTATTCAAGAGTTGAGCACTCCGGAACCGAATTTTAATGCAGAGTTTCCTTATATAGGAGCCTATTGGGACAGTACCAGGTCTGTTTTAGCAAGGATTGAGGTTATTGATGGGTCATCCCCTTTGATGGCCCGGGTAAGAGCGTTAGATCAGGAATTGCAGCTTCCTGAAACGGATTTAAGATTTCAAGATGCAAGCGAAACGATTGCACAGATCTCACCGCCTGACTCACCCCCGGGGAATGAGCAATCAGATTTATTTCAATCTGTATCCAATCAGGTTTCAGAAGATTCAGAAATCACTGGTACTGATTCTCAACTGCAAGATGAAGAGACTGCATTGGAAGCGGATTCAGTGGAAGCGGATTCCGTGGAAGAGGAATCTACTATACCGGATTCGGTGGCAGAGACTACGATAAATGAAGGAATTATTGTGGATGATCCTTTGATAACGGATTATAGCGGAGAAGATTCAACGGAAGAAGGTATTCAGGAAAGCTATTCCATAGTCTTGTACTCTTTCAGTAATGAGGAAGCTGCCTATTCAACTGCAAATGAATTGGAGGAATTTGGATATGGCGTCTACATCTGCCCTAGAATTATTGACAACAGCTCTTATTTTAGGGTTAGTATCGGTTCATTCAGTGAAATAAGAAATGCAATTCAGGTGAGTAGAATATTAGAAGATCCCTACAATGCTCAAAACTTTATATCATCCATAAATTCTACATGTAGAATAATTTCTCTGCCCGGACAAGAGACTTCATAAACGATTGAAGTTTGATTTCGCCAGACTTTTTAAGACTCTTTAGGAAGTTCGTAGATATGATTAAGGCCTTCAGACTTTAGATAAGCCTCAATCTCCTTGTTAATTTTTTTCACGATGGAAGGGCCTTCATAGATCATGGACGTGTATATTTGAAGCAGATCTGCTCCTGCTTTCAATTTTCTCACAGCGTCAGCACCTGAACTGATCCCTCCTACACCAATAATTAACTTATTTCTTTTAGTTTTCTGCCTGATTTTCGAGATGATTGCAGTACTTTTATCGCGAATTGCCCGACCACTTAGTCCGCCGCGCCCCATCGCCCTGATGGTTGATTTTGAGCTCACCAGATTATCTCGGCTCTGTGATGTATTACACGCCACATAGCCACTTACAGAGTGATTTTCACACACTGAGATAAGTTCTTCAAGAAGTGATTCAGAAAGGTCAACAGAGAATTTAACCAGTACCGGCGCAAGCATAGAATCTTTATCAATAGCCAATGCAGACAGAAGGCTGTCCAATGATTTTGGATCCTCAAACGTTTTTCCTTCAGTTGTATTTGGACAGCTTATATTAATCGTAATAAAATCGCCAATCTCTTTAACTTTTTTGAAACTGGTTACATAGTCATCAATCGCTTTCTGCCCGGAAATTTTCGGATCGTGTGTTTTGGCAATATTAACCCCCAATGGAATCGACAAATCAAGTTTCCGCAACCGCTTGGAAATCGTTTGAACTCCATCATTGTTAAGCCCCAATCTGTTGATGATCGATTGATCTTCCGGCAGCCGGAAACTTCTCGGTTTGGGATTTCCGGTGGATGGATTTGCAGTAACGCTGCCCACTTCAATAAAACCAAATCCAAGGCTCTGCATGAGCGGACCCATTGTTCCATTTTTATCAAATCCGGCAGCCAAACCAACAGGATTCTTGAATGGAATGCCCAAAATGGTTTGCTCTAAAGAAGGAGCAGAGTATTCATAGATTGAACCTATGATTCCGGTTATGGGTTTATATCGGCTGATTGTAGCACCTAACTGAACGGTTAACTCATGGGCATAATCGGCCGAAAGACGGAACATTAAAGGTCTTACCAGATGTTTATACATGATTTATTTATTCTTAATTATGATTAAGGTAAGAAGTGCCCGGTTAAGATTGAAACTTGTTAAGATTTCAGTTTTAAATCTTTATCATTAGTACATGAAAAAATCAGATCAATCAGCCGTCATAGATAAATTCAGATGTCATTTCAGGGATGAAGAGATGATACTTCTTGAATCTCAAATGCAGGAACATCCATCTTCGGAGAGTTCTTTTTTGGCTGTCAAACCCAAAAATTCAATAAAAGCATATGGGGACTCGGTAGAATTCGATTTTGATGGACAGAAAGAACTCCTCAATATGAATCCATGGGATGCTCTGAAAAAGTTTCGGGAAAGATGTGATCAGTGGTTATTTGGGTATTTTGGCTATGATCTGAAAAATTTTACAGAACGAATTTATTCACAAAACAGATCGATTATTCAAGTTCCGGATCTTTACTTTTTTGAACCGGAGTGGCTCTTTCAGTTTAAAGATGGTGACGTTACGCAATGGTTGGGTAATACTGAACCGGATATACAATTTACCAGCCCGGATCCGGAGGAAATACTGCCAATAAGCGGTACAAGAATGCAGCCAATGATTACACAAGATGAATATATTCAATCGGTAGAATCCATCCAGCAAATGATAAAAGATGGAGATTTTTATGAGTTGAATTTCTCCTATCCATTAAGAGGCAGATATACAGGGAGGGCTTATTCGTTATATAGTCAGATGCGAAAGATTAATCCTGTTCCCTTTGGAGCGTATATGAAATTTGATCAAACAGCCGTATGCTCTGCATCACCGGAGCGATTTCTAAAAAAATCCGGTAAAAAAATTATATCACAACCCATCAAGGGTACCTCAGAAAGATCTGAAGACCCACGGATGGATGAAACCCGTAAGCAAGAACTTCAAAACGAAAAAAACAGAGCAGAAAATCTGATGATCGTTGATCTGGTCAGGCATGATCTGTCAAAAATCGCTCTGAATGGCACCGTTCATGTATCAAGACTTTATGATATACAGACTTTTGGCACTGTTCATCAACTCATTTCAACGATTGAGGCAGAAGTAAATGAAGGAGTAGATACTGTAGATGTGATCAGAAGCTGTTTTCCAATGGGGTCCATGACCGGCGCTCCCAAAATAGAAGTGATGAAAGTGATAGATGATTTGGAAGATTATAAACGGGGGTTATATTCAGGAGCGATCGGTTATTTTACCCCTCAGGATGATTTTGATTTTAATGTAGTTATTAGAACGGCTATTCTGCAGAACGGGGAAGTCGTTTTCCCGGTCGGAGGTGCCATAACCAGTGATTCAGACCCTCTTCAGGAGTGGAGTGAAACTGAAATTAAATCGAGAGCTATTACGAGAGTTTTTCTGTGATTCAGTGAAATGATGTGAGGTTTTATTTAGTTCTTTTAGGAAGTGAGAAGTCTCTACTACGCTAAAGCTTCGTAGAGCAGGGAGAAGTGAGACCTGACACCTGATAACTGAAAGCTGATACCTACAAATAAGATATAATCAAACAAAAGCTGTAACCATATGCATGAGAAAATAAAAAATATCGGTCAACTCAAAGAGTCGGGGTGGGTATCAAAAACTATCAAGGAGGAGCTCCGCAGCAATCTGATTGAAAAAATTCAGAAAGGTGAAACACTATTTCCGGGCATTTTGGGTTATGACAAAACCGTAATTCCTCAGATTCAGCATGCTATTTTAGCGAGGCATGACATCATTTTACTGGGATTACGGGGTCAGGCCAAGACCCGAATCCTTCGTATGCTGGTATTCCTTTTAGATGAGTATATACCGGTTGTAAAAGGATCAGAAATCAATGATGATCCATTGCGTCCAATATCCGGCTATGCAAAGGAGTTAATTGCCAATCAGGGTGATGATACACCGGTTACATGGTTACATCGGGATTTTCGATATGGTGAAAAGTTGGCAACACCGGATACCACAGTGTCTGATCTTATTGGAGATATTGACCCTATAAAAGCCGCTTCATTAAAACTCTCTTTAGCAAGTGAGGATGTGATCAATTATGGTTTGATACCCAGAACAAACCGAGGGATATTTGTCATCAATGAACTGCCGGATCTTCAGCCCAGGATACAAGTTGCCCTGCTGAATATTATGCAAGAGCGTGATATCCAGATTCGTGGTTTTAATATCCGAATCCCGGTAGATCTATTCATGGCATTCTCAGCAAATCCTGAAGATTATACCAACAGAGGAAATATCATCACACCGCTTAAAGATAGGATTGACGCACAGATAATCACTCACTATCCAAAAGAGATGGATATTGCACTACAGATTACTGAGCAGGAAGCATGGGTTCACAGGGATGAAAACAGCAAGATTCACATTCCGAGAATTTTTAGGGAAATTTTGGAAAATGTGGCCTTTGAGGCCCGCAGTAGTGAGTATATCGATCAAAAGAGCGGCGTTTCTACGCGGATGACCATTACTGCTATGGAGCAAGTATTATCATCGGCGGAGAGGAGGTCGATTCTGAATAATGATCAGAACACAACTCTTCGAATTACGGATCTTTATGCAATGGTGCCGGCATTAACAGGAAAACTGGAGCTGGTATATGAAGGTGAGCAGGAGGGAGCTGTAAATGTGGCCAAACATATCATTGGCAAAGCTATTAAACAGACATTCAGAAGTTATTTCCCGGATCCGCAGAAACGAATCAATGAAAATGAGGAGAATCCATATCAAAAGATAATCGATTGGTTTGCATCCGGGAACCGATTAGAAGTCCATGAATTACAAGGTGATAAAGAGTATCAGAAAAGTCTGGATGGTGTAGCCGGATTGTCGGAAACCGTGAAAAAGCAGAGCTCTGATCAGCTGGAAAAGAATGAACTCTATCCCCTTATGGACCTGATGATCGAAGCCCTGCATCAAAATTCAAAAATTGGAAAAGATGATCTGGATGAAACCATCAGTTATACAGATATGCTTGGAAGTATGCTGGGTGGAATGTCAGATTTTGATGATGAAGAGTACTCCTGAAATTTAAGATCAATAATTTTGAGATAGAGTTTTCATTGCAATATGCCGGATGAACCCTTATCTTTCTTGTCTATAATTTTTTACGAAGATAAACTCGACATAGCCATGAAAAAAGGAATTCACCCCGATTACAACGAAGTCACAGTAATTTTGAGTGATGGTACTGAGATGAAAACCCGTAGCACCATCAAAACAACGGATGGTACTTATAAGAGTGAGATAGACTCAAAAAACCATCCATTTTATAACAAAGACCAAAAAATCCAGAAGAAGGATGGTCGAATTGATAGATTCAATAAACGTTATAACAAGAGCTGATAAAAGACCTATTTACAACATGAAGGATGATACGGTTACCGTATCATCCTTTTTTTGTTTCTGAACGATGGTATTAAAAAGTTACACAGTCGGGCCATTTTCACAGAATACTTATCTGTTAAGTCAAAAGGGAGAAGGGCTGCTTATAGACCCGGGTTTTTATGACCCAACAGAGTACGTGCAATTTAAAAGCGATATAAAAGAGAATAAGATAAAGTTGTTAGCCGTACTGCTGACACACGCGCACATCGATCATGTAATTGGCCTGGATAAAGTGCTGGCTGACTTTAACATTCCTGTATACTTGAATCACTCCGATCTTTATCTTTGGAATAATTTTCCAAATCAGGCTGCTATGTTTGGTGTAAGAACGGCGGGATTTGATTTTATACCGGAACCTTTACCTGAAATGAATGGGATGAAGTTGGGATCCTTTCAGTTTGATGTTCTCTATACACCGGGACATTCACCGGATCATGTCTCACTCTATTTTAAAGAAAAAAACCTACTGATCGCCGGGGATGTGCTATTTAAGCAAAGTATTGGTCGAACAGATCTTTATAAGGGAGATTTTGATATATTGGCAACATCAATTCGTCAGAAGCTTTATGTACTGCCCAATTCAACAGAAGTATGGCCCGGACACGGACCGAAAACTACGATAGGATTTGAAAAAGAGAATAATGGGTTTGTGAAGGGCTAATCAGGATTCCCTGTTGACATTCTCTCTCGCCTCTCCCTTTTTTTTATTGAGTCGATCGATCTGTTTCTGGTAATACTCTTTTTTTGAACTGTTCTCAGTAATCAGCTTATTGTAGGTTTTAATTGCAGCGGTGTAGTTTTCCTGTTTTTCATGGATTACGGCTAATGTTTCCGTGACAATATCTTCCACATGCACACTATCTTTGCTTAGATCGTGCTGATCCCCCTTTTTTAAATCTTTTTCACTCATTCTTCGTGGCTCGATGGATGAGAGTTTTGAGATTAGAAGATCTAAATCTTGAATAGGGTATGCTTCTTCGGAATTGCTGCCGGCTGTCTTTCTCTCAGCTGAAACTTTTTTTGGCTGCCAGGCATCAAAGGCATGTGGATGCTGAATGAAGTATGGGAGGCGTTCCATAAACCGGCTTCCGGGAGCCATTATTTTGGCATTCAAAGCTGCTTCCAGTGCTTTTTCTTTATTCTTATTCTTTAAATGTAACCAGGCCAGAAAAAAATACCCAACAGCACCGGTATTTCTCTTTTCAATTCTGGCAGTTAACCGACTGATTGCTTTATCCGGATTTTCTTCAAATTGTTCCAGATAACTCTGATAAGATTTTGGAATCTGATGTGATTCTAGATCCATAAAAATTTCGATTTAAAAATAGAGCGTTTTTACCAACTACTTACGGCGTCATTAAACATGTTATTTGAAATCTGCTGAAGTGCAGCTGCAGCGGCTTCAATCTCACCCTCAACAGGGTTTGCAATTACATCATAGGTTGCACTTCCTGTAAAACTTTTTGTCCACAATGGCTCATCATCCCTGGCATACTGAAATGATGCATTTACAGTAATCTGAACTTCATTAAAATTGGCCTGTTGATCACCTCCAATGCTAAAGGGTCGATTAATATAACTCTGAATTGCACCCTCTACAAATGCATCTGCATTTGTCTCGTCATTTGATAATGAAAGTCTGCTTTGATTTACAAATCGGTTGATGAGCGCTCTGTTCAAACGGTCGCTTAAATCTCCCAATCCACTCTGCGATCTGTCCGGGAAAAAAGGAATATAGATGTTATTTACATCAGAGGGAATGGATGTCCCGGTAAAACTATACGTAATACACCCTGAAAAACCTGCAATTAAGAGCAGCATGACGAATAGTTTTGATCTAATCAAGCTCATACTGATCCAGTTTTCTATAGAGTGTTCGTTCACTAACTCCTAAAGCCTCGGAGGCTTTCCTTCTGTTACCTTCAAATCTTTTCAAAGCCTGCATAATTAAAAAACGTTCTGCATCTTCAATGGAGGGAATCTCATTTTCGGTAAAAAACTTCTCAATTTCATTCTCATTTTCATCAAGATCGTTCTCAATATCTATTCCAGCAGAACGAATACCCAGTTCAGTGTCATTGAGATGATCACGCATATGTACAGAGATATCATTGGGATCAATATTTCTTGATACAGCCGAAGGCAATGCTTTCACACCTTTTTCCGAGATCGTTGAATATAGAAATTTAGCGAGCATTTTTTTTAAATCGGAGATGTCAGAACTCATCTCAACCAGTGCCCGATAAATAACACTCATATCACCTGCAGGGGATTCATCATTAGATTTCCGGCTTTGATTACGATCTGCTAATACCGGTAAATTATCTGTTGACCCATGAAATTGTCGGCCCTTCAGATACTTTTGAAGTCGGTCCACATCTATGAACTTTGATTTTTCCAACACTACAAGCTGCTCTGCTACATTCCGCAGCTCCCTGACATTACCGGGCCAGCGGTAGGAAACGAGTAACTCTTTGGCTTCATCAGAAAAACCCTGGAACACAGAATCATATTTGGATGAGAATTCTGTTACAAATTTTCTGAAAATGGGAATAATGTCCTCCTTTCTGTCACGAAGAGGCGGCAACTTAATCTTGACAGTATCCAGTCGATAATAGAGATCTTCTCTGAAGGTGCCTTCTTTTACCAAATCCCAGAGATCCTTATTTGTTGCGGCAATGATCCGGACATCCGCTGTATACATTTTGCTGGACCCTACACGGAAGAATTCTCCGTTTTCAAGTACACGGAGCAGCTTTACCTGCACATTTTTTGGAGTGTCGCCAATCTCATCCAGAAAAATGGTTCCTCCATCCGCCTTCTCAAAATATCCTTTTCGTGCTTCATGCGCCCCGGTAAAAGCACCTTTTTCGTGACCAAATAGTTCACTTTCAATGATTCCTTCCGGTATGGCCCCACAATTTACAATGACGATATCATTACGGCTTCTTTTACTGACTGCATGAATGGCCCTCGCAGTCACATCTTTTCCAACTCCACTTTCGCCTTGAAGCAGAACGGTAATATCTGTTGATGAAATCTGCATCACTTTATCGACGACTTGTCGAATTGCATCCGATTCACCGGTTAACCCAAATTTTTCTTGAAATACTTGCCTATCCATAATACAATTTACTTAAACTGCCTAAAGTTAAGAAAGTTCTTATTCTTGGCATAAAAAATGGAGGAATGTTTATTTAGATGCTATTTTAATGTGAGAATTTTTAAATAGAGTTTTTATTTTCAATAAAGTCATTATTTATCAATAGTTTAAGATAAAATTGAAATAAGATATCAGCAGATTTATACACCCTATGGATGACTCCATTTTTTGTAAAAACACTTCTGAACGGTTAAAAAAACATTTTAAAATCATTTATGGAGAAGATCATGTAGAAGATTGCATGGACAGAATCCGGGCTCATATCCATAAATTTAATCTGAAGCCGGTTGATTCGGTGCCGGAAGAGAAGATGTGGACTCAGGAAGATCATATCCTTATTACCTACGGGAATATGGTTCAGCCTCAATTCAGAGAGTCTGTCTCTAAACTCCACAAACTCTATCAATTCCTCAAAAATGAACTGCAGGATACGATTAGTACTGTTCATATTCTACCCTTTTTTCCCAGTTCATCAGACGATGGCTTTTCAGTGATCGATTACAGGCGTGTTGATGAGACGATCGGCGGATGGGATGATATCTCTCATATGAGTGAAGAGTTTAAGATTATGGGGGACTTGGTGATGAATCATACTTCCAGATATAGTGAGTGGTTTGAAAAATATCTGGAAAACCGGGAGCCGTATGACAAATTTTTTATTGAAATGGATCCTGAGGCCGATCTTTCGATGGTAACCCGGCCCAGAAGTACACCGCTGCTAACACCGGTTCACACCACAAACGGTGAGAAATTTGTGTGGTCTACATTTAGTAATGATCAAATTGACGTAGATTTTTCAAATCCGGATGTACTTTTTGAATATCTGGACATTTTCTTTTTCTATCTGAGCAAAGGACTTTCGGTGATACGGTTAGATGCTGTTGCATTTATATGGAAAGAACCGGGCAAAAACTGTATTCATCTAAAAGAGACCCATGAGATCATTAAATTGATTCGAACGATGGTAGACTGTTTCGCCCCGCATACAACGATCATTACCGAAACAAATGTGCCCCACAAAGAGAATATCAGTTATTTTGGTGATGGTGATGAAACACACATGGTGTATCAATTCAGCCTACCTCCTCTGCTGCTCCACGCTATTTTAACAGAAAATGCATTTTATTTGACCGAGTGGGCAAAGTCATTAAAAGAGCTACCTGAAAAATGTACATACTTTAATTTCACATCGTCACATGACGGTATTGGAGTACGTCCACTGGAAGGATTGGTACCGGATTCTGAATTTACAGAACTGGTGGATGGCATACGACAAAAGGGCGGATTTGTATCAGAAAAAAAGAATCCCGATGGCTCATTAAGCCCTTATGAGCTCAACATCACTTATTTTGATGCGTTCAGTGGTTTGAATGGATCTAAGGATATGCAGATGAAACGATTTTTATGTTCACAGATCATCTGTTTAAGCCTGAAGGGGGTTCCCGGTATCTACCTCCATAACCTGATGGCAACAAAAAATAATACAGAAGGGGTATCAATAACCGGCAGATATCGGACCATCAATCGGAAAAAATGGTACTTCGATGATCTAATGGATACGATCAATGAGCCCGGATCAATTCCATCTCAAGTATTTAAAAAAATGAAAGAGGTAATGAAATGCAGAAGTAATTTAATAGCATTTCAGCCATTTGGTAAACAGGTAATTTATGAAGTGGATTCTGACCTGTTCTGTCTGATGAGAAAAGATATCAGTGAGAGCCAGAGAGTACTTGTTATCGCCAATGTAACCGGTAAAATCAAAGAGATCGATACAAAAAACCTCTCACTGCCGATTGATGTAAAGAAGGATTATGTTGATCTATTGAATGGGGAGCTTATTTTTAATGAAGGTTTTGCAAAATTAGATCCCTTTCAAGTTGTATGGGTACGGTTCTGATTTGACGAATTAAGTTATTGTTTTTTATCGAATATCTAACCGTCAGTTCGAGCGCAGTCCCGACGTTTTTTTATGTCGGGACGCAGTCGAGAACTTCCTGCCAAGGCGTAGACATCTCGATACGCTTCGTGGGATAAAAGAGGAGCGCTCCTCATCTACTCGATGTGACGGGGTAGGGTGTTTTTTTAAAAAACACATAATTCGTCGGTTCGAGTGCTAGTCTTGAATATGAAGGAAGACTCAATGATAATTCAAATACAGTCGGTTAACTGAGTGAAGTCGGTTATTATCAGATCAGGTAAGATTTTATTGCAGCGAGAATCATCTTTCCTCCACTTAAGGGATCGCTCATCCCCGGCAAAGAGTGCTGTTTTCATACCCACAGTTTTTGCCGGATAGATATCTTTGAGCATGTCGTTGCCTATGTAGAGTATATTCTCAGGATTTAGCTGTTTATCAAATGCTTTAATCTTTTTTAAATAATTTTTATAGAATTCAAGTCCGGGTTTTTTCATCTCCTCTTCATATGACCAATGCAATAATTCGTCTGAAAAGCCAAGTTCCTCCAGCGACTGATTTGTTAATGCTTCTAAAACGATGGGAGTGTAAAATTGTGAATTTGAGATGATGCCCTGTGTGTACTCTTTTTCCTTAAAATAGTGCAACGTTTCTGTGACATGTGGCATGGGCCAAACCGGATTCATACGCGCTTCAAACTCAATGGATATCGTATCGTACAGATCATCACTCTTCTGAAAAGAGATCAGATCCTGATCCTTCATCTTTTCCAGCACCTTCTTCCATACCTGCCTGATGTCGGGTTCAGGATACTCAATACCCCTGCTTTTAAAGGTTGAGATGATGTTATCAACAACTTCATTATAAATGCCAAACCCTTTTTTACCGGAATCCATATTTTTGGTATGGATATCGACTGCAGAGAACACTTCTAATAAAATTTTTTCATCGGGCTCACCATCATCCACTCCAATATCACCAACCCCGGAAATAAAAAGTGTCCCATAAAAATCGTAAGCAATGACCTCAATTCCTTCAATAAGCTGAAGTTTAGGCATAGTGCCGGTATCGATCCGATCCAGCGGTTTGGATAGTTCTGTAAATCGTTTGTGATGTTTTGAAAATTTCACTTAGCGATTGAATTTTTTCCGATATTCCTCAATCTCAATCATCGGAGGCCTTTCGTCTTCAATTATTTCAATTAATTTTTGTTCATATTGATCTCTTTTTGCCTGAAATTGACGTAAAAGAGTTGTGTGATCCGCTTTATCCAGAATTCCGAGCGCTTTAGCTCTTTTAATAAATGTCTGTAAAATTCCGAACGACATCTTTCCTAAATCCTGTGTTGGTTTATTTTCATGAACTCGTTTATCCAGATCGGTTTGTGCGAATGCTTCAAGTCCAAACTTACTGTAAACGTCGATCAAATGAGAAGTTTCAACTCCATAGCCGATCGGAAATGCAATCTCTTCCAGTATTTCTCTTCGAACGGCATACTCACCTGAAAGAGGTTGAATCATAGCGGTAAGATCCGGGAAAAAGAGTGAAAAGAGAGGGCGAACTAATATTTCGGTTACCCGTCCGCCGCCGGTAGTTCTCACACCGCCGGACAGTGCGAGGGGCCGGTCATAAAACCCTTTTACGTATTTAATTTCATCTCTGTAAATTAGAGGGGCAAGCAGCCCGTAAACAAACCGGGGGTGAATATTACTGATATCCGCATCCACATAGACAATGATATCACCTTTTAGCTGATAGATTGCCTTCCATAAATTCTCGCCTTTTCCCCGTTTTTGCTCCAGATGGGGTAAAATATCTGATGCCAGATATGTATCGGCACCGTAATTCTTGGCGACCTCCAGTGTTTTATCCGTAGAACCGGAGTCTATGACAGCAATTTCATCCAGTAACGGATAACGCTCCATCATCTCTGATTTAAAGATGATCACCTCTTTACCGATTGTTTTTTCCTCATTCAGTGTAGGAAGACAGAGAGAAATTTTTAGATTTTTTTTCTCTTTTATATCAACCAGTTTTTTGAGATCCCAAAATTCCGAGTGGTGATAGGTGTTATTATCGATCCATGATTGAAGATTACTCACAATATCCTCCGTCTATAGCTAAAATAGTTCCAATTACCTGTGCCAACCCTCTATAAATTGGCTCAATTTGTATGGTTTCATTTGATTCAAAAATTTGCTCACCGGTTGTTATCCCCAATGTGAGTGCCGGTATCTGTTTCTCAATCAGAGCTGAGAGTTCTGATATACTGGGAGATAATCTGGGCTCAATATCGAGTTGCTTCATTACTTTTCGGGCGCATTTGGTCAGAGGGGCGTCATAACGAATGCCACCGGGTGACCGCCGGGAGATGATATTAAATTCTATTTGATCACCGGTTTTAGAGGAGACTTCCATCACGATGTCCTGAATGGTTTCACCGGCTTTCTCTACAACTTCTTCTGATTCCGATCGTACCTCGAACCCTAATGTGGCTTCATGAGCTATCGTATTGAATGTTGTTCCCCCTTCAATGGATCCCATGACAATGCTGGTTCGGGGCCTTCCGGGCAATTTCATCTCATTGATTTTATTAATGACTTCATTCAGAGTGAGGATTGCACTGGCATCTCCAAACCTGGACCAGTCATAACTTTCCGGGACACGGCATGTGATCTCACCTCGTAACATCCCAATAGATGAATAGCTTAGGCGTCCCAACCGAATTCCCTCCAGGCAGATTGCATTTTTGATATCTAACCGGGAGTTTTCCAAAAAGAATTGTATGCCTTCCAGATTCCCCTTCCCTAGACTCTTTACATTGGCAAGAAGCACCAGGTCATTTTTTAATTCGATTCCGAGATCTTCTAAAATGTATGGCAGGGTCGATAGTACCGCTAAACCCAATGCGTTGTCTGCAACACCGGGCCCCGTCACAGTATCACTTGAAATCTCCATGGTGTGATCGATATTTGATGAGAACACTGTATCTGCATGAGCACTGATCAGCAATGCTTTTCGAGTCTCTTTATCCCCGGTTCCGGCCAAAATCCCGACTCCATTCCCGCCATCATCAATCATAGAGTCAGTGAGTCCAGCCTCCGCAAATCGATTTAGTATAAATTCGACACGCCGTTCTTCTTTAAACGTTGGAGACGGTATCTCACCGACCATCACCAGGTTAGCAAGAAGTATCTCCCTATATTTTTTAAGTTTTTTAACTGAAGTAGATAAAAACTTATCGATATTATCGATATTTTTCATGATAATTTAGTCGTATTTAGGTTTTATGCCATAAAGATGTTGAAGATAACACTACTATTTGTCATTATCTCTTACAATATGGAATTTTATTAAATATGATGATTGATCATGCAATGAAGTTGTATGGTATCAACCCAATCAACAACTTTAGACAAGAACAGATTCCGAATAGAAATCAGTGATAGAGCTTTTTTTGATCGATTTTGCAATCAATGTGGCAGATGTGGACCCTGTAATTTCTACTTCAACATAGTCGCCTTTTTGAAAATCTTTACGGTCAAAAACGACAACTTTGTTCGTATCGCTTCTGCCGGATAATTGGTCCTCGGAACGTTTACTTGTCCCCTCTACCAGTACCAGGTGACGATTCCCAATCTCTTTCAGATTATTTTTTTCCTGAATCGACATCTGTTGTTGAATAATCTCAGTCAGCCGTCGCTTTTTGACTTCTTCCGGGATATTATCCTCATACTTTCTGTGTGCTAATGTTCGCTCTCTCTCTGAGTAAGCAAACATATAGGCGAGATCATACTCTACCGTTTTCATTAGTGACATTGTTTCCTGATGCTCCTCTTCGGTTTCATCACAGAAACCGGCGATGATATCCGTAGAAAGAGAGACTCCGGGTATGGTCTCCTTCATTAGTTCAGTCAGTGATAGGTACTCTTCTCTGGAATATGGCCTGCGCATACGTTCCAGCATACTGCTGCTGCCGGCCTGAGCGGGTATATGAATATAATTGCAAAGGTTAGGCCGCTCAGCGATCAAATGAAGAAGTTGTATTGGAAAATCTTTTGGATGTGGGGATGAGAATCGAAATCGGATTTCAGGGTTGCGGCTGCTCGCTTCATCCATTAACTGGGTAAAGTCGACCGATTCATGTTTATAGGAATTTACATTCTGTCCAAGTAGTGTAATTTCCTTATATCCCTGTTGATTCAGTTCATCGATCTCTCTGAGAATACTGTCCATGGGCCGGCTTCTTTCGCGTCCTCTTGTGAACGGCACCACACAGAATGCGCACATATTGTCGCAGCCTCTCATGATAGAAACAAAAGCGGTAACCCCATTGCCGCTGGTTCGAACCGGACTGATATCGGCATAGGTCTCTTCCAGTGAGAGCAGTACATTGACCGCTTTACGCCCATCTTCCACTTCAGAAAGCAGGTTTGGAATGTCCCGATAGGCATCAGGACCGACAACTAAATCTACTAATTTTTCCCGGTCAATGATCTGATCCCGAACCCGTTCTGCCATGCAGCCGAGAACACCTACCGTCAGTTCTTTATTATCTTTCTTAAGAGATCTGAACTCTTTCAATCTGTTCCAGACTCTTGTTTCAGCATTTTCACGTATCGAACAGGTATTCACAAAAATTACATCTGCATCTTCAGCGTGCTGCACCGGTGTCATGCCATCCTTTATTAAAATGGAATTTACCACTTCAGAGTCAGCGAAATTCATCTGACACCCGTAGGTTTCGATATAAAAGCGTCGGTTATTCATTGTTAAATATTCAAATCTTTAAAGCTCAAAAATAAACATCATTTTGTTCATTTGACAAAATTAATCAGAGATGACGAACGATCCTTTAACTTTGTAGACTAACGAAGCATACCTTGATGCTGAATCAGAGGCATAAGTTTTTGATTACTCTCACTCTTCAAGAATCTCAACCAACTCAACTTCAAATACGAGTATAGAATTTGGAGGAAAAACTATTTCCCCACGTGGATCTCTGGGAGGGTTATTACCATATGCGAGATTGGGTGGAATAAATAATTCAAACTTTGATCCTTCATTCATCAATAACAATCCTTCTGTAAAACCATCGATTACGCCATCAACTCTGAATTCGGCGGTATCATCCCCATCCGTTTGATCAAAAACTACACCATTTGTTAAGGACCCTTTATATCGGACACGAACATCATCGGTTGATACCGGTGATTCACCCTCACCCTCTTCAATGACATGGTACTGAAGTCCGCTATCGGTTACCTTTATTTCGACATCTTCGCGGGCTGCATTTTGTTCCAGGAATGTATCCACATCCCTCAGAAACGAATCGAGAGTAATTTCATAAATCACAACCGCACCGCATTGAATGATCGTGCCACGTGGGGGATTATTACCAAAAGCCAGTTCAGGCGGCATTACCAATTCAAATGTTGAGCCTTCACTCATCAATGATAATCCCTCTCGTAATCCCGGGATGAGGCCATCATTCAACAGAAAAAAGATGAGGCCGTCTGTTTCCTCAAAAACATCATCACTAACCAGCTTGCCTTTAAATTCGACAAATACAAACTGATTTTCCTGTGGAATTTCTCCATTGCCCTCCTCAACTACTTTATAGATGAGTCCGCTCTCTGTTTCTATATAATCCTCTCTATCCGCATATTCAGCAAGGATAGCCGATTGATCGACGGGTACACAGTCGTTGTTGTTGTTTGCATCGAGGCAGCCGGTAAAAAGAAGGGCTGCAAATAAAAGAAGAGTCAAATTGTACTTCATGAGAATAAGTTTAAAATCGTTATAAAATGATTGTGTTACAATGTTGCAATATAAGGCAGCGTTCGAACTCCTGTTTCAATTATTGAAATATTCCTGGGGAATTGATGCTCTATATGATCACTTAGACGATGGTCATAGAATTCCGATTCCGTATAATTGCTCCACCATGCTCTTAACGCATCAAGTGGTGGAATGATATCCAGAATTTCATCTGCAGTATAGAGCAGTAAATTGTGGTGAATTTCATCCAGGTGATCCACGATTTGTCCGGCAATGGCAACCATAAACGGTGCGTTTTGATTCTGTTCCCCGATCATCAGGTTGTGAAGTGAATAGGAGAGTTCAACGGTTTCATCAATTCGCATCAAAATATCATCACGGTAAACTTTTTCCATCTGATCTGCCCGTTTTCTGTAGGCAGAAAAATTACGAGACAGTCTTTTCCCAATCATAAGGGTAATACCTGTTGTTGCGGCGGAAAAAGTGAGTAGATCCCGATTTAATTGGGCCATGTATCCGGAGACTTACGCCATTGATTCAGGAGTTCTACGTCGGACGGGTTGATTTTCCCAATTTCCAGTGCAACATCAATCAATGTTGCATAATCCGTGAGACAGTAGAGCGGAATATCTTTTGCTTTAAATTTTTCAATTGAATTTTCAAACCCATACGTAAAGATACTCATCGCGGCTTTTACATCTGCGCCAACAAATTGAAGAGCGTCAATCACAGACATGATCGAACCGCCGGTTGAAATCAAATCTTCAATAACCAGTGTAGACTGGCCTTTATCTACTCCTCCCTCAATCTGATTGCCCAGTCCATACGCTTTTGCTTTGGATCGGACATATGCCATGGGTTTATCCATATTTTCAGCAACCCATGCGGCATGGGGGATACCGGCAGTCGCTGTTCCGGTGATCACTTCTACATCAGGAAATTTATTTTCTATAAGATCTACAAAGGCTTTTGAGATACTTTTTCTGATCAGCGGGTAGCGTAGTGTCAAGCGGTTGTCACAGTAAATGGGGGAATTCCACCCGGAAGACCATGTAAACGGTTTGTTAGGGCGTAGAACCACAGCATCAATCTTCAAAAGTGATTGGGCCAATTCCCTCGAAAAAGGTTTGTCAAATATCATGTTATCTAAAGTCGTTCTTTTTTATTGAGTGCTTTTATTCCAGGGATATCATCCCTGTCTACTTTGGTGTAGAATGGGTTTCAAGTCAATATATTTTCACAATATAATGAATTATTGTTAACTACGTATTAATCAGGGCATAATTGTAGAGAAAAGGGGAAGATTTCTTAAAATTATGATAAAGAAATTAGAACAAGAGGGGATAGATCCAAATTTCGGTCAACTTTAGCAATATAACCGAATAAATACCGGCAAGCAGATCATCAGTAAGGACACCATATTTCCCGGGCAGATCCTGCAATTTGTTAATTCCAAGGGGTTTTTTGATATCGAAAAATCTGAAGAGTATAAAACCGGTTAATAGAAAAAAAAGATCGGGGCCGATAGAGAAATGAAATGGAATGGATATGAAAACGAGACTTTGTCCGGCCACTTCATCCAATACAAATTGAGCCGGATCGTCGCCATATTTATCGGCTGTTGCGTCGGAAGTCCAGAGTGAAAGAAAGACCGAGCCAATGAATAGGAGCAAAACCCCAAATTGAGGTGACAACCAAAAAGCGAGGTAGATGAGTGGCAAAGTGGCCAAACTTCCCCACGTTCCGGGTGCTTTTGGAAGATTTCCGACACCAAAAAGTGTTCCGAGGAATACTTTAAACGAGCTCATGCCTTATTAATAGATCTGAAAAGAGACCTGTTTACATAGAGATACTCTATTCCGGAATATACAGTAATCGCCACTACTCCCATCAATGCCCAGTAAAAAATATTGGTTGTGAAAATAGTATTGATAATACTCCCGAACTGGCCACCAAAAAGCAACAAAAAGCCAAATAGCAGTGCAACATAGAGGAAACCCATCTGTATTGCGGTTTTTATTTTAGCCGTTTTACGGGTTTCAATTTGAAGGCCTCTGCGGCTGCTTATTATACGCAGTGACGTGATGAGAATATCCCTGATGACGATTAATACAATAGCCCACCATGGAAACTGCCCCGGGTCCAGAAAAGGTAAACAAACAAAACCGGCAAAGGTTAAAAACTTATCGGCAAGCGGGTCTAAAAAGACCCCGAAATCACTTTCCACATCATATCTCCGGGCATAATAACCATCAATAGCATCAGTAACTGCTGCTACCGTAAATACAACGAGACTTAACCCTCTCCAAACGATGTCATCTTGAATAAACATCAACAGGAAGACAGGGGCCATTACCAGTCTGAACGCACTTAATATGTTGGGAATTTTATCCAAGTTGTAAATGTAATGCTCTCTGCTATAAATTGATACAGTGGTTTTTCATTGAATGTTTTGAGGGTAACGGTTAATTAGCATTTGAAACATGCATGAAGATGGCTTGATGATTATAATTAACACTCAATGTATTTATTAAAATAGATCTTTTGAGCTTTATTCAAAAAGGGATGCTCCGGCATATAAGGACAAGATAATATCCGGATCAAAATTTCATCAATATTCATCAAAGCCCTATTTTACAGAACTTATGAAAAAAGCACATATCATCTCAATTGGTAACGAACTTCTGATTGGCGATACCGTCAATACAAATGCATCCTGGATAGGCAGATCCCTTACAGAATCCGGATTTGAGGTCGAAAGAGTGTTTACGATTCCTGATAGTTATGATTTAATCCGGCATCATATCAAACAGTCACTCGAATATTCAGACTTCACGGTAGTGACGGGCGGACTTGGCCCAACTCATGATGATATTACAAAAAAGGTTGTAAAAGATATTTTTGATTGTGATTTAGTGGAAGATTCAGAAGTGATGGACTACATTGAGAAGATTTTTAAATCGAGGGGATTTCATCTGTCAGAGTCGAACAGAGAACAGGCATTGGTACCATCAGCCTGTGATGTGCTTTTTAATAAACAGGGCACGGCACCCGGTATGTGGTTTGAATTAAATGGGAATTATCTGGCGGTACTGCCGGGAGTTCCGTATGAGATGCAGTATCTGATGATCCATCAGGTTTATCCCAAACTTCAGTCTGTATTTACTAATGTTGATGTGTGGGTAACAGATTATTTTAAAACAGCCGGAATACCTGAAAGTACATTGAGTGATCAGATAGGGAGTCTGGATGAATTTTTGACGAACGGAATTGGAGTCGCTTTCCTGCCAAATCCCGGTGGAGTTACCATTCGCATCAGTGCCTCCGGATCAAGTCAAAATGAAGCCGAACAAAAGTTATCGAATTTGCGTAATCTGCTTGAGTCAAAAATTGGCCATTATTTGTATGGGAAGGGAAAAGAGTTAAATCTTGCTGAAGTGGTAGGTGAGCTTCTGAAAAAAAATAATCTTACCATTGCAATCGCGGAAAGTTGTACCGGTGGATATATTTCCAATGAGATGACTAATATTCCGGGCTCAAGTGAATATTTAAACGGGGGAGTGGTGGCTTACTCTAATCAATCCAAGGCAAAAATGTTAGGCGTAGATCCTGAATCCATTAACAAATACGGAGCGGTCAGTAAAGAGGTGGCTCTGCAAATGGCTAAGGGTGTAGCTGAACAGTTTGATTCTACCATTGGCGTTTCTACTACAGGAATCGCCGGGCCGGGCGGGGGCACTGAGGAAAAACCGGTAGGTTTGGTTTGGATGGGTTTTTGGGTTCAAGGCAAACATTTTGCGCTGAAAGCGATGTTTTCAAAAGATAGAAAACTCAACAAAGAGCGAACATCTATGGTGGTTTTAGAAACCGTGCGACGAGAGTTATTGGAGATTCCGAATTATCCTTATGAATTGAAGCCATATCTATCTTGATCTACATCCTGTCCATATGGTTTTTTTCATTTTCATTGATGCCAAATGCTGAGAGGATATCGGAGCAGCTGGTGAATATTGATAAGAGTGAATATCAAAAAATCCTGTTGACCGATATTCAAACTGCTGAGAGAGATACAATTGTACATAAAAAAGTGGCCCCAATCTTTTTTGCTGATAGAGATGCTATTGGTTCGTCCCCCGATACGCTGAATCGATCTGAGTTGAGCTGGTTGGCACCGAATACTACTCAATCAGCAGAAATTGTAAAGCCCGATACTGTTCACGTCTGGACATACAAAAATTCTGATCGCTATGAATTAGCGGAGACGGATAGTACCCTTCGTTGGGTTAATATGCTGAATATGGCTGATCGGTTTCATCAGGAGAAGGGAGCGATTACCTATAGAATGGGAACAGTAGGAAGAATGGATGGCATTGAATTTCATGCTTTTGAGACCCGGCATATGAACCTGGAATTGGAAGGGTTGCGATTAAATGATCCGCTGACCGGTGCGGTGAATTGGAACCGTCTGCCAATTCATAAAATTTCTACCATGACAGAAAGAGATTATGGCGGTTCCTATCGTGCTCAAACCCGGCTAAGAGATCACTATCTGACACAGCCCAGAACCTATCTGAATTTTGATGAGAGTAAATATAATTATCGCAGCCTGGAATTTGCATATACCCAAAATTTTAGGAATACGACAAATTTGGAGCTTTCTTTTTGGGATCGAAGGGCTGGCGGAGCCTACAACAGGCAGGAGATTGTAGGCCGGCAGGTTGTAGCCAGGCTCTATCATCAGCTCAGTGATAAATGGTTGTTAAAAGCGGCATACATTGACAACTCAATCGAGAGACAGGAGCCATTTGGATATAACATTTCAAACCCGGCACTATTTGCATTCAATCGTTTTTCAGCATCAGCCTTGCAGAGTAACGCAAATGGAGAACAAGCGTCAAAAGATATCTATCTGCAGGCACATTACAGGGATTCAACTCACTCTGATGTATCCTCAAAAATTGGCCTGCACTATCAAACAGACAGATGGTCATTAGATAGCTCAGTGGATTCCGTATCCACTGATTTTCAGCGTTTAGAGTTGTTTGCCAGACAAGAAATAAATGTTGTGGGTACAGAATTATCAGCAACGGCAAGAGCTTTTGTATTGAATGAAAGAGCTAAAGAGAATTTATCAGAGAGTCATTGGATCGGAACAGAACTGGAATTGGGGATATCGCGACCGATTCTGAGGATTTTTCAGCTTCAGGGGGATGCCAGTTTATCCACACTCAGTTCTACAGAACAAGCCGGGGAACTTACCGGCAGAGTCCTTTTTGAACCGGGTAACAGATTTCACTTTTCCATCTTTACGGGCCTTCTTTCGAGTGCACCGGATTTACAATCCTTGTATTGGCGGTCTAATCTCTATAACGGAAATGATTCACTGATCAATGAGGAGTCTTTTTTTGCAGGTGCTTCGATGAAACTGCCGGTTACAGGACTTTTTAATGTTGGGCTTAGGGCTGATTTCAGAAATACTGAACATGCAGCCTATCTGAATGGTGATGGGGAGTTTGTATCGATTGATCCATACGATTTATATAGCGGTACGATCTGGCTGGAGCATGATTCCAGGATATTTGAAAGTGAAATTTCAGGTACCTATAAAAGTTATGTCACTACAAGTCAGAATCCTGTGAATCAAACCCTGGAAGGAGCGGGCGACAGAATCTGGATCAAAGGTAATATTTATTGGAAAAATTATCTTTTTGACAATGCTACATTTGTGAAAGCGGGTCTCTCCGGAGTATATTCTCCAAACCCGTTTCGTACGGCCGAATTTATCACACCGTTAAATCGATGGCAGCATGGAACAAATGAGTTTAAAAATCCTTCCTACTATCGTGTCGATCTGGATGTGTCAGCGAGAATCAGATGGTTTATGGTGTTATTAAAATGGGAAAATATATTTGATCGCGTACAACAGCTGGGCTACTTTGAATCGGTAGGTTATCCGATGCCTGAGAGAAGATTCAGATTTGGAATACGAGTACTTTTTACAAATTAACAGAATGATAGAATGAGCGTTAAATATGTAGTAAAAGAAGGGTTTGCAGGTCTTGGAAGAGCAAAATTGGCTGCTTTCACTTCAATATTTTCACTTTTTATAGCGGTCTTACTGATCGGGGTTCTGCTTAGAATAGGCTACAATGCGTATGAAGTATCTCAGTTGATTCGTCAGCAGGTTGAAGTAGAAGTCTTTTTGGAAACACTGAATCAATCCTCCACTCGTCAGTTAGAAAATCTCCTCTCCCAAAAACAGGAAATTGCCGGTATTCATTATATCTCAAGTGACAGTGCGTCCAAAATTTTTCAACAGGAATTTGGGTTGGGTTCGGAGTCGATTGCAGAGCTTGATTTTTTACCTGCATCATTTCGATTAACGATGTCTGATGAATACAATGTAGTTCAAATTGATTCGCTGGTTCAAGATATAAGAACATATGAGGGTGTTGATGAAGTGCGATTTAATCTGGCGCTGTTGCAAACAATAGAATTCCGAACCGAGACCCTCTTTGTCGTCGGATCCGCATTGGGAATCTTCATCTTACTGGTTGCCATGATCCTGGTATTTAACACCATTCGGCTAACCATCTACGCAAAAAGAGATTTAATCAGGGCGATGAAACTGGTAGGTGCAACCAACGCTTTTATTCGAAGGCCTTTTTTGATAGAGGGAATTTTGCAGGGAGTGATTGCAGGGAGTATTGCATCCGTCTCAATCTATTTACTATTTGAATATGCAGTACCACAATTTGTCCCCCAAATAGGTGTCCTGACATGGCCATTTGGAAAGTGGTATTTTCTGATCGGAGCGACAATCGCGATTGCCATGATCATGGGCTGGCTGGGAAGCCGATGGGCTGCATTCAAATTTATCAGGGATACCAAAGTTTACAGTTAAATCGGGTAACTAGGATGGATTACTGATCGATTTAATCTTATCACCGCTCTCTTTTCTTTTATTACAGGATTTGACATCGTTACAAGTCCCGAAAAGGTGCAGGGAGTGTCCGTCCACTTTAAAATCATGAATTTTTTCCATCAGTTTTTGAATTTCCAGAATTCTGGGATCACAAAATTCAACCACGACACCGCACTCTTTACAAATCATGTGATCGTGCTGCTGGTAGGCATACGATCGTTCGTAGTAATATTGATTTTTGCCGAATTGCTGTCTTTGAACAAGGCCGCATTCAACCAATAGATCCAGTGTATTATAGACGGTTGCCCGTGATACACGAGTGCCTGAATTTTTCATGTTGAAAAAAATGTCATCGGCATCAAAATGTCCATCCGACCGATAGATCTCCTCCAATACCATAAATCGCTCAGGAGTTTGTCTTTGATTTCTCTCCTTGAGATACGATCTGAAAATTTCTTTCACCAAATGAATGGTCTCTTCACTAGCCTGATGTGCCATAATTCGAATCCCTACATGTTCCGGTTTGTATTCAGTGTCCATAATCATTGGACCGACTGAAATAGGATAAAACTAACGAACTATTTTCGAATAATTATCCATTAATTATCTAAAAATACAAAAAATATCTGATTACGGTCGTCCCTTCTCCTTTCGGGCATCCACAAAAGATTTGACCCCTAAAATCAGGAACAGAATACACAGTACGGCCATTATGGATTGACCAATCACCGCAGCGTATCTTTCTGGAGTTTCTCCGCTTATCAGTGATGAGATAAGAGTAGAGAGTCCGCCAAAAGAACCTCCCAAACCCAGAATCGCAAGTAGCAGAGCGGCATGCATAGCATGTTTGCGCATCCCTTCGTTGCGTTTTGCGAGCATTCCGAGGCCTCCGAAAGCCAGGCCGAAAAAAGCAGGAATCAGAGCGGTCACGCTTACTGCGGATGTTGCAATGTATGAGACGATACCAAGGATAATGAGTAAAATTCCGACATTAATAGATAATTTAGGCACGATAATTTGATTTATGAGAGTTTTTTGTTGAGCTGTTTGATAATACGATTAATTCTTCTTTGATTTACACCCAAATCACTTTTTCCGATTCTGCTCGAACTTTTGATATGTAATATAGAACGATCGTCTGATACTCTTTGAATCACAATTTTCAGGTCATCTTTAAAACCAAAAAGCGGGATTCTGAAGACGGTTTCAATCGTCAATGTATTTTCATTGGGTATCAGCTTATGGGGATTGATTTTGTTAAGTACCTTCAGCGCGTTTTGATAAAGGGTTGTGGTGGATAAATCAAAAGTGTGGGATTCGATCACACAATTGGGTGTATCCGGGCAGGGTGTAAAAGGGTGATGAATCGTTGTACTGTAATTTGAACTCATAACTTCCAATATCTGATAATAGTCATATTTAGAGCTGAAACCGTAACATCATGCTTTAATCTTCATTAAACATCGTAAATAACAGATGTGGTTGTGAAATGTCTATTAGTTTTTCAAGGTGTCAAGGCTGCTTCAGAGATAACTGAATACATTCTTCCAGAGTTTCAGCGACATTAAAAATGGACATGTTTTCCGGTTTGATGAATCCTGAATGGGATGCGTGTTCAATCATCTCAATGAGAGAGTTATAGAAGCCGTTTGGATTAAAAATAGTGACCGGTTTTTTGAAGATACCGATCTGATTCCAGGTGATAATCTCAAAAAGCTCTTCAAGCGTTCCGAATCCACCCGGAAAGGCGATAAAGGCATCTGCCATTCCTGCCATAACCGACTTTCGTTGATGCATATCATCGACGGTAATGAGTTTAGTAATTCCACGATGTGCGACCTCTTTTTTGAACAGTTTTTCAGGGATCACACCGATAACCTCTCCCTTGTGTTTCATGACCGAGTTGGCCAGGGCTCCCATGATGCCGAGAGATGATCCACCATAGATGAGACGGTGACCGGCTTTTGCCATCATCTCTCCAAACTCTTCTGCTAATTCGACAAACTCATTACGGAAACCGGTAGATGAACCACAATAGATGCAAATATTCATAGAGTCAGTATCAAATGGGAGTTTTAACCATTCGATCCAGGATTTTACTCAACTTTTGAATGAAAAAATCTACCTCTTCAACAGTGTTGTGTTTGCCAAAACTGATTCGAATACTTGAATTTGCAATTGGATCCGGGACACCAATTCCTTTCAAAACGTGTGAGGGTTCCATGGCACCGGAGGTGCAGGCGGAACCGTTGGAGACACAAATTCCGTCGATATCCAGGTTTAGGAGGAGCATCTCACCATCGAGTCCGGTGTCACCTTCAGGCAGGAAACCGAGATTTAATATGTGGGGGACCCCGCCATCATCCGGGCCATTTATTTGATATCGTCCCTGAAGTTCACGTTCCAGTCCCTGAATGGCGGCCTCTCTCAGTGTCTTATAATGAGCTCTATTTTGATCCATTTCATTGATTGAATACTCCAATGCGGAGGCAAGGGCGACGATTCCGGCGACGTTTGATGTCCCACCGCGACGTCTTCTCTCCTGAGATCCGCCTTGCAGCCACGGGATCCAGGGAGTGCCATTTTTCACATAGAGCACACCGATTCCTTTCGGCCCATAGATTTTATGTGCACTGATACTGAGTGAATCCAGGCCCAGTTCCTTTACATTCACCGGAATTTTACCCACACTTTGAACGGTATCCGAGTGAAAAACCACTTTTTTCTCACGACAAACTGCCGCAATCTCTTTGATCGGATTAATTGAACCGATCTCATTATTCACATGCATCAGGCTCACAATGGCGGTCTGGTCACTGATCGCATCCTCAACCTGTTCCGGTTGGATCACACCGGAAGAATCCGGTTTTAGATAGGTCACTTTTACTCCCTGTATTTTTAATGATTCGGCAGGATGCATCACCGCGTGATGTTCAATGGGGGATGTAATGACTTCTGTTTTCCGGGTTGCTGAAACGGTCCCTTTAATAATGGCGTTGTCGCTTTCCGTTCCCCCGCTGGTAAATATAATTTCTGAAGGTTCGGCTCCAAGAAGTTTTGCAATTTTTTCCCGGGCGTCTTCGATGGCTACCTTTGCAGTGCGTCCCAGTTGGTGAGCAGAATTTGCATTCCCAAAATGGCCGGTAAAAAAAGGCAGCATCTCATCCAACACCCGTTCATCGACGCTGGTTGTTGATGCGTTATCGAAATAGATTGAGCCCATTATTCAGAGTTTTTTTGTCTTATTAAATCGTTTGGTACAAAATATTTAAAAAGTCTTTCAAAAACAGGGATTATATTCACTGTTTTTATTCATTTTTTTTCCAAACACCCGAACTATCCCTTATTTTGATAGAACACTAATATTCAATTAACAATCAGGTTTTTATGGCGAAAATGACATTAAATGATGTAGATCTAAAAGGAAAAACTGTTTTGATGAGGGTAGATTTTAATGTGCCGATCAAAAATGGTGTTATTTCTGATGATAATAGAATTGTTCAGGCATTGAAATCGATCCGTTTTGTGGTTGATGCCGGGGCAAAATTGATACTGACGAGTCATTTGGGAAGACCTGCCGATGCACCCGATCCTGAGTTTAGTCTGAAGCCGGTTGCTGATCATTTGGCAACACTTGTGGATGCAACGGTTCACTTTGCCGAAGATTGCATCGGGCCGGACAGAGATAAAGCAGTGGCTGCAGCAAAGCCGGGTGAAATTGTGCTATTGGAGAATGTGCGATTTCATAAAGAGGAGAAGAAGAACGATTCAGAGTTTGCGAAGAAATTATCAGCGGGGGCGGATCTGTTTGTGAATGATGCATTTGGAAGCAGTCACAGGGCCCATGCATCGGTTTCAGGGGTGACAGAGTATCTGCAGCCGTCTGTGTCGGGTTTCCTTCTTGAAAAAGAGATTCGATATTTGGAAGGCAGTGTGAACAACCCCAATCGGCCATTTGTGGCGATATTAGGCGGAGCAAAAGTATCAGATAAGATTGGTGTGATTGAAAACCTTCTTTCAAAAGTGGACAGTATCATTGTGGGAGGCGGTATGACCTACACCTTTTATAAAGCCAAGGGACTGCCAATTGGCAACTCACTGGTAGAAGAGGATAAAGTGGGGTTAGCCAAAGAGCTGTTGGAAAAGGCTGAAAAAGCGGGTGTTAATTTTATGTTGCCTTTTGATTCTGTTGTTGCCAAAGATTTTAACAATGATGCAGAGCATAAAGTCGTGGATGAAGATGGGATTGAAGATGGCTGGATGGCGCTGGATATCGGTCCGCAATCCAGCATCGCTTTTGGGAATCTGATCAAGCAGGCAAGGACGGTAGTCTGGAATGGCCCGATGGGTGTGTTTGAAATGAGTAATTTTGCGGATGGGACCTTTGAAGTTGCTAAAGCACTGGCCGCGGCTACGGAAGAGGGTGCCACGACGATTATTGGCGGTGGAGATTCTGCTTCGGCGATTAAAAAAGCCGGTTTGGAGGATAAGGTGTCTCATGTTTCTACCGGTGGCGGTGCGAGTTTGGAGTATCTGGAGGGGAAGGTTCTGCCGGGGGTTGCGGCGTTGACAGAGAGTGAAAAGTGAAAAGGGAAAAGTGAGAAGTGCTACATGAATTTGAAAACAAATCCCCCCTAATAAGGGGAACTTAGGGGGGTGGTAGTAGGACGGTCTTTTCCTGATTTAGGTTGACAGTTTTTGTGGTTATTTACTG
>TARA_R100001143_G_scaffold63414_1_pt1 | contig 57526 bp, 58 predicted proteins | sample TARA_R100001143 | Tara Oceans TARA_R100001143 (sample SAMEA2621300) | marine metagenome | biome: marine biome (ENVO:00000447); feature: mesopelagic zone (ENVO:00000213); material: "saline water (ENVO:00002010), including plankton (ENVO:xxxxxxxx)" | depth 800 m | reverse complement strand
TTGACGATGAACCACATCGCCTGCACGCTCTCTCCTAGCCGACAGTCCGATAAAGGGATCCTGGGGATTCCAAATAACCGCGCACCACACTAATGAGAAAAGCCCGCGCCAAGGCGCGGGCTTTTCCATCATTCATCATGAAACGCGATTTCAGTGTTTCACATTCCGCCAGACATTGCGTTTCACCGCAATCATCAGCCCGGTGAAGACCGCCAGGAACAACAGCACTTTGATGCCGGTTTCTTTGCGGGTTTCGAAAGCCGGCTCTGACGCCCAAGTCAGGAACACGGCAACATCATGGGCCATTTGTTCCTTTGTGGCGGGGGTGCCGTCTTCATATTCAATTGAGTCTTCATACAGCGGCTGGGGCATCTTGAAATAGCACCCTGCGAACCATTTGTTGAAATAGGTTCCTGGGGGGGCTTGATGCTCCTCGATACGGGTTTTGTAAGCCGCATCCGTCTCACCCGCATTTTGCGGCATGCACACCATCTTATCTTCCAAGGTTGGCTCTTCTATATAGCCGGTCCCAACCAGATGGGAGACATAGTCCGTGCCACTGGCATAGCCTTTGATTTGCAGCATCGCCAGGAAGTTCTGCCCAATGCCGCCATAACCATTGGCGCGGCTTTTCACGATCAGCGACAGATCTGGCGGCACGACGCCCCCATTGCTGGCTGCCGCAATTTTATCGTTGCTGAACGGGCTGATGAAGGCGTCTGACGCCTCTGCAGGACGATCAAACATGTCGCCATCATCATTGGGTCCATCGGTGACCTGGAACGTTGCCGCAAAAGATTTGATCTGGTCTTCGGAATATCCCAAATCCACCAAATCACGATAGTGAACCAAATCCATACCGTGACAGGCGGCACAGACCTGCTTGTAGACCTGCAGGCCCCGCTGCAATTCCGCCCGATCAAAAGAGCCGAAGAAGCCGGTGAAGCTGTAATCCGTTGTTGGCGGATGTGCGCCCGTAGCGGCCGATGCCTGGCTGCTGACACCCAGTGTCAACAGCGCTGCGGCAGCAATTGATAATCCGAATTTACGCATCAGGACTTCTCCATCTTCGCGGCAGAGGCACCTGCAAACTGGGCACCGCTTCCGGCTTTCAGTACAGGTTCAGAGATGCTGGCAGGCAGCGGCTTGGGGCGTTCAATCCATCCGATCAACGGGGTGAGGATCAGGAAGTGGAAGAAGTAATACATGGTCGCGCCCTGAGCGATCGTCACATAGGGCTCTTCCGCCGGCTTGCCACCGACCCAGCCCAGAATGATGAAATTGATCAGGAACAGGATCACTGCCCATTTATAGATCGGGCGATAGCGACAGCTGCGCACCTTGGACGTATCCAGCCAGGGCAACACGGCAACGATAATCAACGACCCGAACATGGCCAGAACACCAGCCAGCTTGGCTTCAGACCACCAGCCAAAGAAGATCTCGTAGATCCACCAGCCGTCCACAAAGGACCGCAGGATGGCGTAATACGGCAAGAAGTACCATTCAGGCACGATATGCGGCGGGGTCACCAGCGGGTTCGCCTCGATATAGTTATCGGGGTGACCCATATAGTTTGGCGCGAAGAACACAAAGAAGGCGAAGATAAACAGGAATACGGCCAGCCCAAGTGAATCCTTGGCCGTGAAATACGGATGGAACGGCACCGTATCCTGTGGACCGCGAACTTCAATCCCATCCGGGTTGTTCGATTTGACGACATGCAGTGCAACTACATGCAAGGCGACCACGGCAATGATGATGAAGGGCAGCAGATAATGCAGCGCAAAGAAGCGGTTCAGTGTGGGATTGTCGACTGAAAAGCCACCCCACAACCACTGCACAATCGATTCCCCAATCAACGGGAAGGCGGAAAACAGGTTGGTGATGACCGTTGCACCCCAGAAGCTCATCTGGCCCCAAGGAAGCACATAGCCCATGAAAGCGGTCGCCATCATCAGAACCAGGATGACAACACCCAAAATCCAAAGCAATTCGCGCGGATTCTTGTAAGACCCGTAATACATGCCGCGGAAAATGTGGATATACACGACGATAAAGAACATCGACGCGCCATTCATGTGGATATAGCGCAGCAGCCAGCCTGAATTCACATCGCGCATAATGCGTTCAACGGAATTGAAGGCCAGGTCAACATTGGGCGTGTATTGCATGGCCAGCATGATCCCGGTCAGGATCATCACCATCAACACGACCATTGCCAGCGCACCGAAATTCCAGAAATAGTTCAGGTTCTTCGGCATCGGGAACACGCCATATTCGGCATGCACATAAGAGAACACGGGAAGGCGGGAATCGACCCACCGGATCACCGGGTTCTTAAAATTAGGGGCGGGATGATTGCTCATTTCAGAAGCCTCCGTTACCCGATTCTTACAGTGGAATCGGTCAGGAATGTATATGTCGGGACCAGCAGATTGGTCGGTGCCGGACCTTTGCGGATGCGACCCGAAGAATCATAGTGCGATCCATGGCACGGGCAGAACCAGCCATCGTACTCGCCGCGTGGTTCGCCATCTGCCGTCCCCATTGGGATACAGCCCAGATGGGTGCACACGCCAACAATGATCAGCCAATCCGCATTTTGAACACGATCCGCGTCTGTTTCTGGATCAATCAGCGTGCTGATATCAACAGCTTTGGCTTCTTCAATTTCTTTTTCGGTTCGATGGCGGATGAACACAGGCTTACCGCGCCATACAACCTTAATGGCGGAGCCCACATCAATCTGGCTCAGATCAACCTCAATAGAGGCCAATGCCAAGACATCTTTTGATGGGTTCATGCTGTTGATGATCGGCCAGGCAAAGGATGCCGCGCCGACTGCGCCAACACCGATGGCCAGATAATTCAAAAAGTCCCGCCGTCCCGAATCTTCTTCGTGATCCGAATTCGGCTGCGTCGCTTCCGCCATTTCGATTCCCCTCGAAACCCTTAAGAGCCTGTGAGCGCCAACATCCTTAACGCCCAGTGTCAACAATAGAACCTTCGCCAGGAATATCGAGCCTGTTTGCGACAACCTGCCGCAACACAAACCATAGCGGATTTCACGAATTTTGAAATCCACCTTGATTTTGCTGGCTCAAACCCCCAGCCATGGCTTCGTATACTGTATTGTTTCCCGGATTGAAAGTGTCGCATGGTCACAATTGACAGGCTTGCGCGAATGCAGTCCCTATTGACCCCTCTGTCACTATCCAGGTGCCCCGAAACATGCCCTTGCGCGTTGCCTTGTTCCAGCCTGATATTCCCCAGAATGCCGGGGCGATTTTGCGGCTATGTGCCTGTTTTGGTGTACCGCTTGAGGTGATAGAACCCTGTGGCTTTGTCTGGACAGACGCCAAACTGCGCCGCGCGGGCATGGACTATATCGCCAGCGCCCATCTGACGCGCCACGCCAATTGGGATGCCTTTCGGGCGGCCAGACCGGAACGCCTTGTGCTGGCAACGACCAAGGGGTCCGTATCCGCCTATCAGTTCGCATATCATACCAATGACATCTTACTGTTTGGATCAGAAGGGGCCGGGGTTCCCCCAGATGTCCACAGTGCCGCTGGTGCGCGCGTGCGCATTCCAATGGTGCCTGACGCACGATCACTGAATGTTGCGATGTCTGCCGGTATGATATTGGCCGAAGCCTTGCGCGTAACCGATGGACTTCCCCAATAGGGCGGGTCATTGTATGTAACGTAACATTGACACAAAACAGCCTGAACAATCAGGACAGAAAGGGAGAGTTGCGCATGACTGAGGCGTTGGAAAGCCGGAAAACCAAGGCTACGGACTGGTTCCGCAGTCTTCGGGATCAAATCTGTGCCACGTTCGAACAGATTGAAACGGAACTGCCATCCGGCTTGCCCCATGCCGACCTGCCAGCCACAACATTTGAGCGCAAGGCGTGGCAGCGCCCCGATGAATCGGACTCTCAGGGGGGCGGCGGCGTCATGTCTGTGATGCGAAATGGTCGCGTCTTTGAAAAGGTCGGGGTCAATATTTCTGAAGTCCACGGTACCTTTTCCGAACAATTCCGCACCGAAATCCCAGGCGCAAAGGAAAGTGACGGGAAATTCTGGGCTGGCGGCATTTCCCTTGTGGCGCATATGCGCTCCCCCAAAGTGCCTGCGATCCATATGAATACGCGCATGATCGTCACGTCTAAAAACTGGTTCGGCGGCGGCACGGATTTGAACCCGATGGTCGAAATTCCACAGGATACAGCGGATTTTCATGCCGCGTTGAAGGCCACATGCGATGCCCATTCCTGTGCGAATTACCCGCGATACAAGGAATGGTGTGACGAATATTTCTATATCAAGCACCGCAATCAGGCGCGCGGCGTCGGGGGGATCTTCTTTGATTACCTGGATTCCGGCGACTGGGATGGCGATTTTGCCTTTGTGCAGGATGTCGGGAAATGCTTCCTGGATATTTATCCGGCCCTGGTGCGACGGCATCTGGGTGAACCCTGGACCGATGCGGACCGCGCCTGGCAATTGGAAAAGCGCGGCCTGTATGCCGAATTCAATCTGGTCTATGACCGCGGAACCCGATTCGGCCTGATGACAGGGGGCAATCCTGATGCGGTTCTGATGTCCCTGCCCCCGCTGGCAACCTGGCCATAATCATCCTGGATTTTGGATCAAGAAACTACATCTGTGGAACTGCGGCGGGTAGCTGCGCGGCCAGATAATCCAATATCCGGCGCTGCTGAAAATACCGGAAGCAGTCTTTAAAGACGGTCACGTGGGGAGCCTTGTTGTCGCAATCCATGCCATAGAGGGATCGACCCGATAGCGTGACATAGGTAACCCCTGGCACAGCACGCAACCACTCCATCACCTGGGGCGGCTCGAACCGATCCTGTTCAAATCCATAGACCAGCGCATTCAACCGGGGGGCCTGGGCGATAAAGGCTGCCTGGCGGTCCCGCTCCTGCTGCCAGACATCTTTGCGGCGACCGGTATGCCCAGCAAAAGCCGGGGCGAATGCGACCAGACCGGCGAATGGTGTCTGACCCCGTCGCTGCACCAGCAGACCGGCCCAGCCCCCTGCTGATTGCCCCATGACGAAGGTGCGTTCCGGCGGGAATCCAGTCCGGGCAATATAGGCCAGCAGGGCTTGAAGCTCATCCGCGCGGCGGATCACCTTGGGGATACCATCACTTTCGGGCTGATTAAACCCGCCAATCTTCGTTGGGGTGCAGAAAGCATATAGCAGAATTTCATACCCCCCGATGCGTTGCCCCACCAAATCTGTCGCCGTCTTTGGAATATTGAGTCCAGGCCTGCTGGTATTGCAGGGATCCGGCTTGGATTCTGCCGTCGAGCCATTGACATAAATAATCAGTGCATAACGATCCGGATCCCGAAAGGCGAAAGGATGCCCTGGCGTGACGCCGTCTGGTTGATGCACCATAAAACGACTGCCCGCGCCCAGCGGCGGCACAGTCGGATACAAGATCAAGGCAATGGCGATCATCAGGGCGGCAAATGCGCTGGCCCCTATCGCGATGAACCGGATCGATGGCTTTTTGAGTTTGGATAAGATCAAGCGCCTGCTTACCCCCCGTAATACCGGACAATCTGATGGACGCGCGCGCCATAGCCGCCCCCAAAGAATATAGCATGGGCCAATAATGGCTCCAATTGATACAGCATTTGGCGTTCTTCAAAAAACAGGGGGTTGATGGGTCGATGCGCATGATATCGTTCAAAAAAGGCAGACCCCACACCGCTGAACAGTGGCAGGAAGGCCAATTCAATCTCTGCATCGGCATAATAGGTGGCGGGATCGATCAGGGCCGCCAGGCGCTGTTGTCGGAACAGGATATTTCCGATCCACAGATCCCCATGGATCAGGCTGGGTGTCTGGTCCGTTGGGATCCAGCGATCCAGATTGGCGCACAGCTTTTCAAGTCCGGCGAAGCAGCCATCGGGCAACCGTCCCGCCTGCTGTGCCAAATGCCCGAAGAACATCAACCGTTGATCGCGCAGGAATGCGACCCAATCCGTACTCCAGGCATTGGGGCGCTGAACCGGGCCAATCGGTGTTGGCCTGTCGAAGCCAAAGCGCGGCGCGGTATGGGCATGCAATGCGGTAAGAACATCGGCCAGCGCAGCCTGTCCCGTATTCGACAAGGCGTCCTGATCACAGTCAATGAAGGTCAGAATCAATAAATCTGGCGTGACATGGACCACTTCTGGAACCGGGACCGCACCGGTTTGACGCAACCGGTCCAGCATAAAGGCCTCATCCTTCAGCGTCGCCTTTGGCAGAGTACCAAAGATAGGATGGGGCGATTGCGGACGCGGCACCATATGCTTGACGACCAAATTCCGCCCATCATCGGTTTCAATGCGGGTGGCCTGGGCGATGTTTCCGCCCCTTAAGGGCAGGCTGCGCCGGACCCTGGTGCCCAGCGCGGTTTCAATCCTGTGTCGTAACTCAGGGGTCACGCAGTCTCCTGCAGATGGTTTATCCAGCCACGGCATCCCATCTCGATCAGATCCAGCGCATATTCATAATCGGTGATGTCACCATAGTAAGGATCGGGCACATCCACCCGACCGGCCTGGGGTGCCATTTCCAGGAACATCTTGATTTTGTTGCGCGCATCAGCCGGACAGGCCTTTGTTAATATGGCATGATGCCCTTCATCCATCGGCAGGATCAGATCGAATTCCTGATAATCTTTGGCTTCCAGGGGTCTGGCCCTGACGCCGGTGAAATCATAGCCCCGCGCCTGCCCGGCAACAACGGCAAGTCGGCTGGGGGACTCACCCGTATGCCAGTCGGCTGTACCGGCGCTGTCCACTGATATCCAATCGCTCAAGCCCGCATCCCCAGCCATATGGCGCAATACGACCTCCGCACTGGGGGAACGACAGATATTTCCGGTACACACCATCAGGACACGGCAGGGCTTTGTTTTTGTCATCGAATCGCCTCTCGTAAGACATACGAACCTTGGATATCATGATCTCACGATGACAGAAAGCAACAGCGCCTTTCCAATTGTGATTTTGACCGGGGCCGGCATATCGAAAGAATCCGGCCTGTCGACCTTTCGCGATGCGGACGGCATATGGGCGACGGTGCGCATTGAAGATGTCGCCACGCCCGAAGCCTTTAAGGCCGATCCGGAGCGTGTTCATGAATTCTACAACACCCGGCGACGCGCGCTGTTGGATCCCGCCATCAAACCGAATGCGGCCCATGAGGCCCTGGCGCGGCTGGAGCGGGAATGGCCCGCAGAGGTCTTGGTGGTCACCCAGAATATCGACGACCTGCATGAACGCGCCGGCAGCCGCAATCTGATCCATATGCATGGTGAATTACTGAAGGCCCGCTGCAGCACCTGCAATTCCGTTTCCTTTTGGGATATGAATTTGACGGTCCAGACCAGTTGCGCGTCCTGTGGTCGCAAGGGCGGGATGCGGCCCCATGTCGTCTGGTTTGGCGAAATGCCTTTCATGATGGAAACGATCACTGAGGCGCTGGGGCGATGCGGCCTGTTCCTGTCTATCGGGACGTCTGGCAATGTTTATCCGGCGGCTGGATTTGTGCGAACCGTCCGCCAGGCCGGGACGGCGCAAACGGTCGAAATCAGCCTGGAACCGTCAGAAGGGGCCAGCCTGTTTGATGATGGTGTCTATGGCCCCGCCACCGAAATGGTGCCCCAGGTCGTGGATCAGATATTGCGCTATACAGCATGAGCCTGAATGCCCTGCTGAAAGAGGTTCGCGCCTGTACCTTATGTGCCGACCAACTGCCCCTTGGGCCGCGACCGGTTGTGCGTATGACACAATCTGCGCGTCTTTTGATTATCGGACAGGCACCGGGCACAAAAGTTCATGAAACAGGCATTCCCTGGAATGATCCATCGGGGCAGCGTCTTCGCGACTGGATGCAGATCGACCCAGACCTATTTTATGATGACCGAAAGATTGCCATCATGCCGATGGGATTTTGCTATCCGGGGCGCAATCCAAAGGGGGGCGATATGCCGCCGCGCCCGGAATGTGCACCGACCTGGCATGACCGGCTGCGCGCGCATCTGCCGCATCTGAGCCTGACCCTGTTGGTTGGCAGTTACGCCCAACGGCGGTATCTGGGACAGAAACAAACAATGACACAGGCCGTATGGGATTTTCAGCACCACCTGAAGGCGGGAATTCTGCCCCTGCCCCATCCATCCTGGCGCACCGTCGCGTGGCAGCGCAAGAACCCCTGGTTTGATACGGACGTGCTGCCCCAATTACGCGAACGGGTTCAGCGTATCCTTGAAATCTGACGTTGCTCCCAAGTTTTGGTGATTATAACCGCACTATCCGGAAGGATGGGCCTCTATCTCATTGACAGAAAGTCGCCCGGGCGGCACTTTCCCGCCTTTGCTTCGCTAGGCAGGACCCGGCGAAGCCACCCTTAGCAGAAAGTGAGAACGAGGAGATGTCTGACCCGACCCAATCCGCAGTGATGAACACCTATGCCCGGTCGCCGATTGCGATGGAGCGTGGGGAGGGCGTCTATCTGTGGGATACGACGGGGCGACGATACCTCGATTTCTATGCCGGGATCGCCGTCAACAGCCTGGGCCATGCCCATCCGCATCTGGTGAAGGCCTTGCAGGATCAGGCGGCAAAGCTGTGGCATACATCGAACCTGTACACAATTCCGGAAGGGGAGCGTCTGGCCAAGCGGCTGACGGAATCCTCCTTCGCCGATCGCGTCTTTTTCACCAATTCCGGGGTTGAAGCGCTGGAAGGGCTGATCAAGCTGGCCCGCCGCTATCACTCTGTTTCCGGCCATCCGGAACGGTATCGCGTAATCACCGTGGATGGTGCGTTCCATGGGCGCTCTTTGGCGACGATTGCTGCGGCCAACAACAAGAAATACATGGATGGTTTCGGCCCCAAGGTCGAAGGCTTCGACAATGTTCCATTTGGCAATATGAACATGCTGCGCGATGCCATTACGCCCGAAACCGGTGCGATCCTGCTGGAGCCGGTTCAGGGCGAAGGCGGCATTCGCCCGGCAACGCTGGATTATCTGAAGCAATTGCGCCAAACGGCGGACGAATACGGCCTGCTGTTGATCCTGGACGAGGTTCAGTCCGGCAATGGTCGAACCGGCAAGATGTGGGCCCATGAATGGGCTGATATCAAACCAGACGCCATCGCAACGGCTAAAGGTATTGGCGGCGGCTTTCCCATGGGGGCCATTCTGTCAACGGAAGCGGCGGCCCAGGGTCTGACGCCTGGAACCCATGGCACGACATTTGGCGGCAATCCGCTGGCAATGGCGGTGGGCAATGCGGTGATGGATGTCATCCAGGCCCCCGGATTCCTGGAGGGTGTTGAAAAGACGGGCCAATATTTCTGGTCCCGCCTGGAAGACCTGGTTGCCCGTCACCCCACAGTCTTTGCAGCCGCACGCGGTGCAGGCCTGATGCAAGGCCTGGTCTGTCAGCCCGATGTCAGCAACCTGAAAGTCATCGATGCCTTGCGGGAGGCTGGACTGCTGACCGTTGGGGCTGGGGAAAATGTCATTCGACTGCTGCCCCCGCTGATCGTGACTGAAGCACAGATCGATGAGGCCATTGCCCTGATCGATACGGTGGCCGGAGCCTGGAGTAATGATGATGCAGCCTAAACATTTTCTGGATCTGGACCACTTTGACGAAGCAACCTTGCGGGTCATGCTGGATGGCGGAAACGCCGTGCGCAATCCAGCCCCGTCCGCTGCCAAACCTTTGGCGGGGAAGGTCCTGGCCTGTATCTTTGAAAAGCCCTCGACCCGCACGCGGATCAGCTTTGACGTCGGTATGAAGCAATTGGGCGGCGATGTTGTCGTCATGACCCCAGCGGAAACGCAATTGGGCCGGGGGGAGACGATTGCCGATACCGCCCGCGTCCTGTCCCGCTATGTCGATGCCATCATGATCCGTACAACCGCCGAAGAAAAGCTGCTGGAACTGGCGGAATACGCGACGGTTCCAGTTATTAATGGCCTGACAGACCGCACCCATCCCTGTCAGTTGATGGCCGATGTCATGACCTATGAACAGCATCGCGGTCCGATCACGGGCAAGACTGTCGCCTGGGCGGGTGACGGCAATAATATGGCCACCAGTTGGATTCATGCCGCCGCCCGGTTCCGGTTCAAACTGCGCGTCGCCTGCCCGGAGGAGCTTCAACCGCCCCGCGATGTGGTAGATTGGGCCATCGAACAAGGATGCGAGCTGGAAATCCTGCATAATGCCGATCATGCCGTCGCCGGTGCCGATTGTGTTGTGACGGATGTCTGGGTCTCCATGGGCGATACCGACGCACCTGTGCGCCACAATCAGCTTAAACCCTTTCAGGTGGACGAGGCCCTGATGGCCAAGGCCGCCCCCGATGCGATTTTCATGCATTGCCTGCCCGCCCACCGTGGTGAAGAGGCGACAGAGGGCGTCATTGACGGCCCGCAATCGGTGATCTGGGATGAAGCTGAAAATCGCCTGCATGCCCAAAAGGGCATCTTGCTGTGGTGCCTGAACAAGATCTGAGCACCAAACTCTTAAGCATAAGAAAGAAGGTAAGCCATCATGGCCGATCCTATACATATGACTGATCCAAACAGCCTGGATACCGGTGGCCCGACCGACGATTGTATCCAGCCCTATATGATTGATAAAACCGGGCTGCATGGGCGCATGGTCAAGCTGGGCCCATCGGTCGATGCGATCCTGTCGCGCCACGGCTATCCCGATGCCGTGCAGTATATGCTGGCGGAAATGCTGGCCTTATGTGCCGGTCTGGCCGCCGCCTTGAAGTTTGATGGCGTTTTTACCTTACAAACCAAGGGTGATGGACCGGTACCGATGATGGTCGCGGATGTGACCAGCGACGGAAAAATGCGGGGCTATGCCCAGATCAAGGGCGAGGTACCGCCCCTGCACGAAGCCATTGCCGCCCCGATCCCAAAATTGTTAGGGGCTGGCTATATGGCCTTTACCGTGGATCAGGGCGCTGACATGGAACGCTATCAAGGGATTGTTGCGCTGGAAGGGGCGACGGTTGCAGAATGCGTACAGCGCTATTTTGAACAATCAGACCAGTTCGCCTCTGCGGTGAATCTGTCTTCAGGACGACGCCCGGATGGTAGGATGGGGGCTGCCGCCCTGCTGGTTCAGCGCCTGCCGGAAGAAGGCGGCGATAAAAGCATCGGTTATGCCGATCAAGATGCGTGGCAACGCGCCATGGTCCTGTTGAAATCCGCCAAGCCGGAAGAAATGCTGGACCCGGACCTGATTCCCAATGAATTGCTGTTCCGCCTGTTCCATGAAGACGGTGTGCGGGTCTTCCCGGCACGATCCATCACCGAAGAATGCCGTTGTTCGCGCGAAAAGATCGAACATGTGCTGAAATCCCTGGAACCGGCATCGATGGAAGACTTAAAAACAGACGATGGGACATTCGAAGTAACATGCGAATTCTGTTCCCGCACAGAAGTCTTCACGGATGCCGATCTGGGCCATATATCTGCCTAACTGTCGCCGCATTGATTAGGGATGATTGCGGCATTCACCAGAATCATGAGACCAAGACGGAACGCGGCAAATAAAGGAAATGGCAATGATACGGCGTGGCTTTTTAATTTTGATGGCAGGACTGTTGGCGGCATGCACAACGCCGGTCTCAGTTCCGCGCTATGCAGACATCACCTTTGCCCATCTTCCAAAGATCAAACTGGATGTCGCCAAGATCACGGTGGTTGAGGCCTATCAGAACCAAACCACGCCCCCGAATGTCGACGGCGAATTCCCCGTGCCCCCCATGCAGATGGCGGCACAATGGGCCAAGGACCGCCTGGAGCCGGTCGGCAGCAGTGGTGAATTGATTTTCACCATCAAGGATGCCAGCGTTGTTGAAGTGCCCCTGAAAACATCAACCGGCCTGACCGGCCTGGTGACAGTGGATCAGGCCCAGCGATACGACGCGCATCTGGTGGTGGAGATGAGCGCCCAGAACCCGGATGCGGGGACCACAGCGGCATCTGCCACAACGGTGGAGCGCAAACGCACCGTTGCCGAAGACATCACCCTGAACGAGCGTGAAGGCGTCTGGTACAAAATGACGGAAGAAATAGCGGTTGACCTGAACAAACAGCTGGAAGGCGGGCTGAACCAGTTCTTTGGTGCCTTCCTGCGCTAGGGCATACCTGTTAGAGACTTCAAGGGGCCGTAGAGGTCCGTGCGCCGGTCCCGGAATACGCCCCAGGATGCCCGCATGGAGCGGATCGCATCCAAATCAAACGTAGCAGTAATCAGTCCTTGGGTTTCAGAGTCCGCTTCTGCAACCATCTCCCCCGTTGGGTCTGCGATAAAGGACCCGCCATAGAATGTCATATCCGCCGCGTCATGCTGTTCCACCCCAATGCGGTTGCTGGCCAGCAGGGGCATGATATTGGCGGCAGCATGGCCCTGCATGGTGCGTTGCCAGTGGCGTTTGGAATTATAACCCGGATCGGACGGCTCGCTGCCAATCGCTGTCGGGTATAACAGCACCTCCGCCCCTTGCAGCGCCATGATCCGGGCGCATTCCGGGAACCACTGATCCCAGCAGATACCAACCCCGATGCGCCCCACGGCAGTATCCCAGACCTTGAACCCGGTATCGCCGGGGCTGAAATAGTATTTTTCCTGATAGCCTGGATTGTTTGGGATATGGCTTTTGCGATACAGGCCCAGAATTTTTCCATCCGCATCGGCAATCGCGATGGAGTTAAAAAACGCATTATTCGCGCGTTCAAAGAAACTGATGGGCAGCACCACACCTAATTCCTGTGCCAGGGCAGAGAACCGCGCGATCAGAGGGTTCCCCTCCATCGGCTGGGCCAATTCCAGATATTTGGCTTTCTGATCCGGACAGAAATACGGGGTTTCAAATAGTTCCTGTAACAGGACCAACCCGGCCCCTTTCGCGGCGGCCTGACGCACCAATGCTTCCGCCTGGTTCAGGTTATCCTCAATGTCCCAACTGCAGGCGAATTGAGTCGCAGCAACGGTCAGCATGCGTGGCTGGCTCATCGATCTTCATATCCCATCAACACATTCACAGCATTGATGCCGATTTCGTCGACGGCATACCCGCCTTCCATGACAAACAGGGTTGGACGGTTCAGCCCGGCGATCATCCGGCCATAGGATTTGTAGTCATCGCTTTCCAGTTTGAAGAAAGAGATCGGATCGTCCTTGAACGTATCCACGCCCAGCGAAATCACCACCGCATCGGGACCATAATCATGGATGCGTTTGATGGATGTCGCCAGGGCATCGCCCCAGACGTCAAACGCGGTACCGGGGGGCAGGGGGTAATTTTCCGTAAACCCTTCCCCCGCTGCGGCTCCTTTCTCGTCGGCATAGCCCAGGAAATACGGGAAGGCGTCTTCGGGCCTGCCATGCAGGGACTGAAAGAACACATCATCGCGACCATAGAATATATCCTGGGTGCCATTACCATGATGGAAATCCACATCCAGAATGGCAACGCGCGACGCCCCCTGATCCAGGAAAGCCTGTGCGGCAACGGCGGCATTATTGATGAAGCAATAGCCGCCGAACATATCGGCCGCTGCATGGTGGCCCGGCGGGCGGCACAGGGCAAATGCCGACTGGGCCCCTTTCGCAATCGCGGCCTGCGCCGTCAGGGCGACATTGGCGCTGGCCTGGGCTGCCTCCCAGGTGCCATTGCTGATCGCGGTTTCAGACGCCAGGCAATAGTACCCGATCTTGCCATCGATGAAGCTTGGCGGTTTCACGCGCATACGTCGCGCCGGCCAAGAGGTCGCGATGGCTTCCCCTTCAAAGCCTGCCGCCTGCCATTCATCCCAGCAGCCCGCCAGAAATGCCAGAAATTCTCCATCGTGAATGCGCCGGACCGGGTCCAGCCCAAAGTCATCCGGTTCTTGCACCGGTCCCAGATTGACTTGCTGCACACGGGTTAAAATTCGGTCGACGCGCGCCGGACATTCAAACGGAGGCACCAGCAATCCACCATGCAATTCGGTCTTTGCATCCCGCAATTTATGCTTATCAGTTTGAATAGTCAGCATTTCCGACAGACTCCCCTTCTCAGATCGGTATATTTTAGCGTAGCATGAGCCAATTACGCATTGCGCGTAAATATCCCTTTTGGGATGGGATGATTAAAACAGGGAACTATATTGCGTGTATCATTTGGCCAGGCCAAAAACAGATACCGTGGAGGAAGCGCTGGCTGCGGCGATTTCATCCGTGGGGACGGCTGACTTCATTCCAACAGGACTGGACTATCTGCGATACATTGCACCGTTCAGAGGATGCCTTCTGACGCTGTTGAACGGCACGCGGCGACCCGTCCACCTGTATGACAATGTGCGCGTGGAACGCCGGTCAGAAGTTGTCGATCGCTATCTGGATGGGGCCTATCTGCTGGATCCGTTCTATGTGGCCTATCGGGACTATGCCCCGTGCGACGCCCTGCGGCTCAACGACGTGGCACCGGATCGGTTTCAGCAATCGACCTATTTCAAACAATATTACCATTCGATCCGATTGCGCGACGAAATGGCGATCCTGATCGACCTGCCCGCGGGCAAACATTTGTTCTATTCCATCGGTCGATTGATAGACGAACCCAGATTTACCGCACGCGAGATCACTGAATTCCGGCGCGTTCTGCCGGTTTTCAGTGCGCTGAACAGACGCCATTTCGTGCATGAAGCCTATAACAACGGCCCCTCTGATGAAGGGGTGCCCGCCGAGGAGATTGATGCCGCCCTGGCCCGCTTTGGAAGCGATCATCTGACCGAACGGGAGCGGGAAATCGCTAGTTTGATCCTGAAAGGACATTCTTCAAAATCAATTGCGCGGATTATTTCTATCAGCCCGGGCACCGTAAAAATACACCGCAAGAATATGTACAGAAAGCTGAACATATCCTCACAAAGTGAGCTGTTTTCTTTGTTTCTAAGCGCCTTATCTGGCGTTGAGAGGGTTTGAACATGGGCAGGCCTGCCTGCGACAGACCGCACATAACACTAGGATACTATCCCTAGGGGGATATTTACGGGGCCGCATGGGGCGGCGTACCGTTTTAATGCTAGAGATGACTATCGCCTATCTTGCTTATACAAACATGACACGTCAGATCATGTGACAGAAAGCGATGGAACAATTCTCAACAGGGGACTTTAATATGAACCAGACAAGCACTCTTTCCGACGCATCGAAACCGTCCGGGGAAAAGTCGGGGCAACCCATGGTCACGGCGGAAAACGTGACCAAGACCTTTGGCAGCGGCAATTATGCTGTCACCGCCCTGGACAATGTATCGGTGACGATCCGGGAGAATGAGTTTTTCACCCTGTTGGGCCCGTCGGGCTGTGGAAAGACAACCCTGTTGCGCCTGATCGCCGGTTTTGAATTGCCCACCAAGGGGTCCATTCTGTTGGATGGTCAGGAAATCGGACACCTGCCGCCCTATAAGCGGCCAGTCAACACCGTGTTTCAGAACTATGCCCTGTTTCCCCATATGACGGTGGCACAGAATATCGCCTTTGGTCTGGAAATGCTGAACAAGCCCAAGGCCGAAATCCAAGATACCGTGAAAAAGATGCTGGCCCTGGTGCAGATGGAAAAGCTGGCCGACCGACGCACCGATCAACTGTCGGGTGGTCAACAACAGCGCGTCGCGCTGGCCCGTGCGCTGGCGCCTCATCCCAAGGTTCTGCTGTTGGATGAGCCCTTGTCCGCGCTGGATTTGAAGCTGCGCAAGGAAATGCAAATCGAACTGAAACGCCTGCAAAGCGAAACCGGGATTACATTCGTCTTTGTCACCCATGATCAGGAAGAGGCCCTGACGATGTCCGACCGCATCGCAGTGATGGATACCGGTCATATTCTACAGGTCGGCGGCCCAAAGGATATTTACAATCATCCGGCACGCCGCTTCGTTGCGGATTTCATTGGCGACATCAACATCATGAATGCCGAAATGCTGGCTGTATCAGACGGGCATGGCACGATCCGACTGAGCAAGGGCAAAGAAGTAAAGGCGCGCCTTTCATCAGATACGCTAAAGCCTGGTTCGGTCAGCGTCGCCATACGACCGGAAAATGTCCGCCTGTGTGACAAAGGCGATACCAACTGCACGGTATCAGGCACCATTTCCAACGTCGTCTATTTCGGGTCGGGCACAAATACCCACATTACTCTGGAAGATGGAACCGACGTCATCGCGCGCAGCAGTTCCGGTGGCGGCAATCCAGGTGATGCGATCGGCCTGATCTTTCCCGACGAACACTTACAGGTTTTAATCGACTGATGGGCGCGCCCAATAAAGACTTGCCGATTTCTATAGTCTCCCGCACCCCTTATCATTGGCATCTGAGGGACCCGGAAATGTTGTCTGCGCCTGAAATTGTGATGCCGGCAGATGCGCCGACGCCTGATTTCGTGCAACCCTGCCCACAGGAAACAGTCGATCTTTATAATAAGATTTGGACCCGCCTGAAGCAGTAAAGCCTTTTCGAGACTGGGGGCGAGTCCTATAACCGGGCCTCGCCTCCTTCTTGAAAGTCAGAAAATTGGATATTGCCTTTATGCCTTCTGTTCCCCCATCGATGCCCAGCCAACGCCCCCATACTGCGCGCGAATTGGGAATCATGCAGGGGTTTCCCCCGCGCCCTGAAAAACGACCAACAGCCAGCAATTGGGATCTGCCCCCTTTTAACCGCTGGTCCTTTCAGAATGTGCGCGCCTTATTGCCCACTGTTGATGTGGATCGCGGCACGGGACCCGTCTGGGACCTGCCCAGCGCCCATCAGGACGTATCGGGCGTCAAATTCAGCGCCCTGGATGGCACGACCAAAACCATAAAACAGATGCTGACAGAAACCTATACGGATGGTTTTCTGGTCATGCATCGCGGTCAGATCATCACCGAACAGTATTTCAACGACATGCATCCGCGCAGCCTGCATCTGGCGCAATCAGTATCCAAATCCCTGGTTGGCACGCTGGCAGGCGTGCTGCATGGCGAAGGGAAGCTGGATATGGACGCGCCGCTGGCCGACCGCATCCCTGAACTGGCCTATTGCGGCTATGGCGATGCAACGCTGGGCCAGGTGCTGGACATGCAGACCGGCGTGCGCTTTGTCGAAGACTATGGCCTGCCCAATTCAGATATGACGCGGATCGATATTGCCAGCGGCTGGCGCCCCCCGCATCCGGGCGAACCGGTGCCCGCGATTCGGGATGTCATCCTGACCTTGCAGAAAGAGCGCCCCCATGGGGAGCGTTTTGAATATCGGTCGATTGAAACCGACATGCTGGCCTGGATTCTGGAACGCGAAACCGGCACCAGCCTTGCGAAGCTGATGTCGGATCGCATCTGGTCCAAAATCGGCGCTGACCGGGACGGCTATTTCACTGTCGATCATGCCGGAACGGCCCTGGCTGATGGCGGCTTCAATGCGACATTGAGAGATTTTACGCGCTTTGGTCTGATGATGCTGCAAGGCGGCCGTGTTGGTGACCATCAAGTCGTCCCCAAAGTATGGGTCGAATCCTGCCGCATGGGGGAGGCCGCCAAATTCAATGACCCCTACAGGGCGACATCCCCCAACGGGGCGTATCGTCGCCAATGGTGGGTGCATGATGTGGCGCGCGGTGACTATATGGCCCGCGGTGTTTTCGGTCAGTTGATCTATATCGACCCTGAAGCAGACTTTTTGGCGGTCAAATTATCGACCTGGCCGGATTATTTGATCCACAGCTTTGGACTTGATAGCCTGAATGCGGTAATCGCGATCCGCGATGGATTAACCGCCACCTGATCGTGGCCAGTAAACGTAAGGTGAAGACGATGACCGATACGGTATCGATTACCCTGTGGGCAACCAATCTGGGGCAGTCCTTGAAGGGACCCCAGGACTGGCTGGACGCCCTGGACACTGTTGCGGCAGAAGCCAAGGCTGCAGGCAGCGATTTGCTGGTCGCGCCGGAATATGTGTCGGAACAATGGCTGACCTATTGTGGCCCCGATATCGACGTCACCCAGGAACCCGCCGCCATGGCCCAGGCCGCACAGGCAATCATGCCAGGCATTCAGGCCCTGGCGAATAAGCATAGTCTGGACATTATGGCGGGATCCTGGCCCGTGGCTGATGGCAATGGCGGCTATAATAACGGGGCGCATCTTTTCACCGTGGGCGGCACCAGCCCCTTCATTCAGCGCAAAATGTGCATGACCCCGCCGGAAAAGGCCCCCGACAGCTGGGGTATCGTGCCCGGCAAGCAAATGCAGGTATTTGAGTGGAATGGCCTGCGCTGCGCCATCATCATCTGCCTGGATATCGAATTGCCGATCCTGTCATCCATGTTGGCACAGGCCGCACCGGATCTGGATCTGATCATCTGCCCGTCGATGACGGAGAAAATGTCCGGCTATTCGCGTGTATTCAGCTGCGCCAAAGCGCGGGCGGTCGAATTGTTCACCACGGTTGCCGTTGTCGGCTGCATCGGGGCCACGCCGCTGGGTGAAGGCCGCAAGAATGTGTCCGGCGCTGCCGTCTATCAGCCTTGTGAGGCGGAATTGGGCTTCACCGGTCGTTTTGCGGAAATCGGCCCCTTCCATGAGGCGGAAAAGGGCGATCCGCTGGGCCCGCGCCTGCATGCCAAGGACATTCCCGTCGGCATCGTGCGCAAGCTGCGCGCAACCCAACCGGAAGTCTGGCCTGGTGCTTGGACGGGTGAAGGGGTGAGTATTTCTGTGGCCGGGGCAAAACCCGCATTGAAGAAATCCGCTTAAGCGTTGACCCCTTAGATAGAGACGTTTCGCCGCGTCCCCCGCTTTCAGTCTTTTCGAAGCGCTATTGGCGCGTTACATAGGAATTATGACAATACTAGCAATCATAATGATGGTCGTCGCCATGCTGGTCACGGTGGGGATCTTATTCGCCGGGATCATTGGCATGGCCCGGGGTGGCGAATTTAACCAGAAATGGGGCAATCGCCTGATGCGATATCGCATCGTCGCGCAATTCATCGCGCTGGTGATGTTTGGTATTTCGATCATGCTTCTGCGCGCTGGCGGTGGGTGATCCCCGATGGTGACGCTGTCAAAAATCTATACGCGGGGCGGTGATTCAGGACAGACGTCGCTGGGCGATGGATCACGACGCGACAAACACGACCTGCGGGTTGAAGCCTACGGCACCGTGGACGAGGCGAATGCGACCATCGGACTGGTCCGTCAGCATACGACAGGCCCGGTCGATGACTTGTTAAGCCGCGTTCAGAATGACCTGTTCGATCTGGGGGCGGATTTATGCACCCCGGAAGGCGAAGGACGCCGCCAAGGGGCCCTGCGCATCCAGGCCAGCCAAGTCAAGGCGCTGGAAGATGCCATCGACGCCTATAACGAGCCGCTGGAAACCCTGAAAAGCTTCATCCTGCCCGGTGGAACGCCTGCGGCTGCCTATTGCCATCTGGCGCGCACCGTGACGCGCCGCGCCGAACGTCTGGTCGTTGCCCTGGCGGGGGTAGAGGCCGTCAATGCCGAAGCGGTGAAATACCTGAACCGCCTGTCTGATCTTTTGTTTGTCCTGGGTCGGCACGAGAATGACGGCGGCAAGGCCGACATTCTGTGGGTCCCCGGCGCAAACCGATAAGGGCCGACCGGTATGGCAGCCGCCGATACATGGGTCTATTACTGCCAAATCCTGCTGATCATACTGTTGACCCTGTGCTGTGTGGCCGGGTTTGTCCTGCAATTCTATGCGTGGCGTCATCTGAAACCGGGCATTCCGCGTTTCGGTCATAAAGACGCTATGTTCCGGAAAAAGGACCAGTATTATGAGCCAGAGGGACTGAAATACATCGATTGGCAAAAAAAGATCATGCATATCATGTTCGTGCTTTTTGCTGCCCTGATCATCTTGATTGAATGGTCAGCCCCCTAAAAATGATCCTGGAAGCGCTGGAATATCTGACCACCCCCTGTCCAAAATGGGTGCGGGATATGGGCTATCTGCGCGAGGCTATTGCCATCCGGCACCGCGCGCGCCGCTGTCATGCGGACTGGGCGCAGCATCAGACCAACACGAAGGATGCCATTCTCTCCACAGCCCGTGCCTATGGGCATTTGCCAGACATCACCATCCTGGGTGCCGGTCTATGCCTGGACATTCCCGTGCAGGATTTATCCCCCCTGACCGACCGGCTGACGCTGGTGGATGCGGTACGGTTAAGAGGTGTCCGCCTGCCCCAGAATGCACGTTATCTGTGTCAGGATATCGAAGGCAGCGCCACCGCCCTATATGCTGGAAAAGCGCCCCCCGACAGGCCTCTGGTGGATTTTCAGGGGCCGGGTCTGCTTGTTTCGGTCAACCTGCTGTCCCAATTGCCGTTGATCCCAACCCGGTGGAGCGATGATCCCCTGCTGGGCCAAAGAATCCTACAGCGCCATGTTCAGTCCTTGCGCGATCACACAGGCCCGACCCTGCTGATCGCCGATGCGCTGCGATGGACCTTGGAGTCAAAAGGGGCTGTTCTGTCGCAAGAGGATATCGCCCAGACGGCTGGATTGCCGCCGCCGGAGCATTCCTGGCGTTGGCCCATCATCCCGGCCCATGAGGCTGGGCACGGCCCGCGCGTCGAAACAGAGGTCGGTGTCTGGCGTCTATGACTCTTCGGTGCGGGACTTGGCGCGCTTTTCTTTCTCCCGCTTCAAATCCCGCATCTGCCAGAAATAGAAGGCAAGTGCGCCGCCGAAGATAAGCCCGCCTTCCAGCAGAACCATTGTCAGGCCGTTCATTGCGTTGCCCCCAGAAAATGAGAGGCCGGGTTCAGACGCTGCATTGTCATGTTCAGCACGAATGCAAAACTGACCCAGGCGAGATAGGGCACCAACAACCACCCTGCCAGGGGATCAATAGGCATATAGAGGACGATCATCGCAACGATGCTGAGCCATAAGGCGCCCATATCAACCAGCGCGAGGCCAAGGCGGCGCATCCCGAAAAACAGCGCAGACCATGCGGCATTCAGCACCATATTCAGCACAAACACGGCAACGACCAGTGTTTCCGCAGCTGGTTCTGCCGCCATCCAGGCCCGCCAGGCTGAAATAGCAATCATGATATACAAGACCAGCCAGACCGGCCCAAACAGATATCCGGGCGGCCGCCAGGATGGTTTCTTCAAATCCTGATACCAGGCACCAGCACGGAAAATTCCGCCGCTGGCTGCCGCAGCAAAGCAGATTGCAATAAAAATCAGAATGGTCCAGTCCAGTGCGATGACGCCCTCCTAACCGGCTTTTCCCGCATCCATCATGACCGATGATTGCAGGCGTTGGGCCGGATTGTTTGCGGAACGTGCCTGGCGGTCGCGCTGTTCCATTTCCAGGAATAGCTGCAGGATATGACCCGCCGGCGCATCCAATACATCCGCCATACGTTGCCTGCGGCGACTTGGCAACCGTCCCGCCTCTGCCTCTGTTGCGGCACGCACCAGAAATTCGGTTTGCATCAGCGCCGGATCGTGGGGGCCTCGGGTCAATAATGGTGCCTCTAATGTGGCGCTGAACACCAATCCCAATTTCCGTCGGGTCGTTACAACAGCGCGATCACTGACCGAATCATGATTGTTGCGCGCGACCACACGCCCAATTGCGGCATAGAGCTTCCGTGCGGCATTGATTGCCGGACGACAGGCCAGCGGCAAGTCCGCGACCCCTGTTCCCGACCGCTGATACAATGTCTCAGCGGCGTCCAGAAGCCTTGCAATGACCTGACCCAATTCCGGACTGTGTTTCGGATCTGCCAGGAAGGCATCCGGGTCCAGCCCAACCTCCCTTAACCAGGATTGGGGCAAGTATAATCGCCCTTCCCGCGCATCCTCCCCCACATCGCGGGCGATATTGGTCAATTGCATCGCAACGCCCAGGTCACAGGCCCGCGCCAGTGTATCTGCCCCTCGATTGCCCATCAGCAGGGTCATAATCGCCCCGACCGCCCCCGCGACCCGCGCGCCATAGCCGTAGAGATCCTCCAGCGTCTCATAGCGACGGCCTTCGACATCCCATTGAAAGCCATCCAACAGAGCCGCAAACAGCTCCTTAGGCACGCCATAATCCCGCACCGTATCCGCCAGCGCCCGATCCGCCGCGCAATCCCCTGGATAGCCGCCATAGATCGCATTCAAACGCTGATGCAGGCGCATCAGGCCCTTGGCGGGATCGGTTTCCAGATCAACCTCGTCATCCGCCAATCGACAGAAGGCATAGACCGCATAGGATGGCACCCGCATCGCCTGGGGCAATAACAGCGACGCAGCATAGAAAGATTTTGACCCCGTTTTTATCAGGGCACGGCAGGCTGCCTGATCTGCGACATTAGAAAAACGATGTTCAGACATAGGCATCGGCATGGGGCACCACCTGATCCAGGACACGGGCAGACGTCAAAACGCCAGGAATGCCTGCGCCCGGATGGGTGCTGGCCCCGACAAGATACAGCCCGTCGATCTGTTCACTGATATTGTTTGGTCGGAACCAGGCGCTCTGCCAGATCACCGGTTCCATGCCAAAGCCTGCACCACGATAGGAGAGTAGCCGCGTTTGGAAATCCAGCGGCGTCATTATCCGGGAGGAGACGATATGATCGCCCAGCCCAGGCAGAACCGTTTGGGATAAATGTGCCTCAATCGCTTGCCGATAGGGCTCCGCCGCGGTGGTCCAATCGATATCCGCCTGCAAATGTGGCACGGGGGACAGGACATAGAATGTGTCACAGCCGTCCGGGGCTAGGCTGGGGTCCGTCGCCGTGGGGCGGTGCAGATACAGGCTGAAATCCTTCGCCAGGACTTTCCGACCGAAGATATCCTTCAGCAGGCCTTCATAGCGCGGCCCCAACAACATCATATGATGGGGCACATCCTCATATCGCTTATTGGTTCCGAAATACCAGACGAACAGCCCATTGGAATAGCGCGCCCGTTCCAGCTTGCGGTCAGACCACCTGTCCCGCCGCCCATTGGGCAACAAATGCTTATAGGTCCAGGCGCTGTCTGCATTGGAAACGACAATATCCGCAGAAATCCGCTCCCCCGTTTGCAGGCGCACGCCGATGGCGCGATCCTGTTCAACGATGATTTCCGCAACATCGGCATTGCATCGGATACTGTTGCCCTGGCCTTCGATCAGATCGACCAGGCCTTTTACCAGACTGCCCGTGCCGCCCATTGCGAAATGAACGCCAAATTGTCTCTCCAGGTGATTGATCAGGATATAGATCGCTGTCACCGTCGTCGGATTGGCCCCAATCAACAGGGGATGCAGGCTGAACACCATGCGCAGTTTCGGGTCTTTGATATAGCTGGACACCAGCCCAAAGACCGTGCGGTGTCCTTTCAGCGCCAGCATTTTCGGCACGACCTTGATCATATCCAGGATTGAGGCGAAATGCTTCATCCCCAGCTTTTCAAAGCCAAATTCATAGACCAGCTTGCTGACCGCCATGAAACGGCGATAGCCTTCTACATCGGCGGGATTAAAACGTGCAACTTCCGCCTCCATTGCCACTGCATCGCCGCTGTAATGGAACACGCTGCCATCGTCGAATCGGATGTCATAGAACGGGTCCATCGGGCGCAGATCGATATGGTCGGAAAACGTCTTACCGCAAAGGTCCCACAGTTCCTCTAACAGAAACGGGGCGGTGATGATCGTTGGGCCCGCATCAAACCGAAACCCATCCTGTTCAAAGACATAGGCACGGCCGCCAGGCTTATCCAGCCGATCCAGAACAGTGACGGAATACCCGCGCGCGCCCAACCGCACGGCTGCCGCCAACCCGCCAAAGCCGCTGCCAATTACAATAGCATGGGGCCGCCTGTCTTCACGACCGACAAGGGCATTTCCAGCACTGGGAGAATACGGTTCTGTTCTCATTAGTTGACACTATACAATGTCAATTAAATCCGCAACGATACAAAAAGTAAGAGTATTCCAAGGCAAGAGTCCGCCTTAGAAAACACAGACAATCTTGCCGATATGCGCGCCTTTGGTCAGGCGTTTCAGGGCATTCGCCAGATCAGAGAATTCAAAGGTTTGATCGTCCAGGACCGGCTTCGTCTTGTGCAGGGTCATTGCGCTTACCATCTCCTGCAACATGTGATGACTGCCGACAGTGACGCCTTGAAGGCGGATATTCTGGGTCACCACACGCCCCAGCGGCAAGGTCGCCTCCGCCCCGCCCAGCACACCGATCAGGCTGATTGAACCACTGATGCGGATCGCCGCCAGCGCCTTATCCAGCGTTCCCGCACCGCCAATATCAACAATATGGTCCAGGCCATGCCCGTTGGTGATTTCCCGTGTCACACGATGCCATTCCGGGGTGCGCCGATAATTGATCGTATGATCCGCACCCAGATGGGCGACCCGCTCCAGCTTCTCATCACTGGAAGAGGTCAGAATGACTTCCGCCCCGTGCATCTTTGCAAACTGTAATGCGAATAACGAGACAGCACCCGTCCCCTGAATCAGAATCTTATCCCCTGCCTTTATACCGCCTTGTCCAATTACCGCGCTCCACGCCGTCAGCGCCGCACAGGGCAGGGTCGCGGCCTCCTGCACGGACATATGCGGCGGGGCTTTCACTATGGCGCTGGCCGGGACTGGCATAAATTCACGCATCGTCCCATCCAAGGGGCCACCATGGGCACCGGTATAGGTTTCTTCGGCAGCACTGCCATGCAGCCAATTCCGGCTGAATGCCGGAATAACGAAATCCCCAACGGCGAAGCCCGTTACATTGGCCCCCACGGCGGCAATCACCCCCGCGCCATCGCATAAGGGAATCAGAGGTGGCATGCCCCCTTTGCGGCCATAACCTCCCTGCATCAGAATGCCATCGCGCGGGTTAATGGACACGGCCCCGATCTGGATCAGCACCTCATCCGGGGCTGGTTCTGGATCTGACAGGGTAACCTGTTTCAGGTTTTCCAGCCCCCAGTCCTCTAAACGCATGGCTTTCATAAATCCCGATCCTTCCCGTATGCGGTTCCAGATTGACACCGTAGCGAAAATGCGGCGAATTCCCAACCACATACAAACATACAATCCGTGGGGAGAAGCGTTATGGAGTTCGATTACGTCATCGTCGGTGGCGGCTCCGCAGGATGCGTTCTGGCCAATCGTTTAAGTGCCGACCCCAAGGTCACCGTATGCCTGTTGGAGGCCGGGGGCGAAGACCGCAATCCGTGGATTCACATTCCCGCCGGTTATATTAAGACGATGGTTAATCCCTCCCTGAATTGGCTGTTTGAGACCCAACCCCACCCCAAAACCGGCAATCGCCCGATCCCGGTGCCACGCGGCAAGGTTCTGGGCGGATCCAGCGCCATTAACGCCATGTTATATGTGCGCGGCCAGGCTCAGGACTATGATACCTGGGCCCAGATGGGCTGTCGCGGCTGGAGCTTTGAAGACGTCCTGCCCTATTTCAAACGCGCGGAACATCGCGAACAGGGGGCTGATGCCTATCATGGGCAAGGGGGCCCGTTGAATGTGACGCTGCCAACCCAACGCTATGATATCCTGGATAAGGTGATCGCAGCCGGGGGCGCCCTGGGCTATCCAATGGATCAGGATTACAACGGGGCCGATCAGTCCGGTTTCCACTATTTTCAGGTCACCCAGAAGAATGGCACGCGGTTCAGCGTGAAATCCGCCTATTTGAACCCGATCCGCAGCCAGCGGAAAAATCTGCATGTGGAAACCCATGCCTTCGCCAAATCCGTTCTGTTTGATCAGGGACGCGCAACCGGTGTTGCCTATGAAAAGGCCAACCACGAACATGAAGTCCATGCCAGACGAGAGGTCATTTTGTGTGCCGGTGGCATCCAGTCGCCGCAATTGCTGGAATTGTCCGGCATTGGGCAGGGCGCGCGGCTGCAAGCGCTTGGTATCCCGGTGACACATGACCTTCCAGGCGTCGGGGAAAACTTACAGGATCACTATATCTCGCGCCTGTCCTGGCGATTGAAAGATGCCGACAGCCTGAACCGACTGACACGGGGCCTGCCCTTGATGGGCGAACTGGCGCGGTTTCTGTTGCACCGTAAGGGGGCCCTGACCATGCCCGCCGGAATTATCGTGGGTTTTGCCAAAAGCAATCCCGATCTGGACCTGCCGGATATTCAGTACCACATTGCCCATGCCACCTTTGCGGACCCAAAGAAGCGCACATTTGATAAGTTCCCCGGATTGACCATAGGCCCCTGCCAATTGCGCCCCGAAAGTTATGGACATGTCCACGCGGTTTCCCCCGATCATCGACTGGCCCCCGAAATCCAACCCAATTTCATGACCAGTGAAACCGATTGTGCGGTCCATGTGGCTGGATTGAAACTGGCCCGTGACATGGTGAAAACCGATCCGATCCGGGATAACATCGACGCCGAAATCTCCCCCGGGCCCAATCTGCAAAGCGATGAAGAGCTTTTGACCCATGCCCGCACTACCGGGGCAACGCTGTATCACCCCACCTGCACCTGCCGCATGGGAACCGATGAGAAGGCGGTGGTTGATCCCAGCCTGCGCGTGCGGGGTGTCACCGCCCTGCGGGTTGTCGATGCGTCCATCATGCCCCGCCTGATCAGCGGCAACACAAATGCCCCAACAATCATGATCGCGGAAAAAGCCGCCGACATGATCCTGGAGGCCAATCGCTAAGGCTTTGAGTATTGAGATAGGGCCCGCAATGCCAGAAGGGCGCGATCTGCATCCGTCTGCGGCACGAAGATATGATCATGGTAATAGCCCGCAACGACATTGGCCGATATGCCATGGTCCGTCAGGCAGGCGGAAAAGGCCGCCGTGAGCCCCACAGCCTCCAAAGCTGAATGCACAGAAAGAGTAATCCGCTGAAAAACCGCCCCACTCAACCCCTCTTGTTCCGCTTCCCTTTGGGATAGGATCAGGGTATCCCCCTCAACCTCCTGAAAGCGCATCAAGGGCGGAACTGTCGTCTGGTATTCATGGGGAACCGTTGCAAAGATATATGGAACGGGATCCAGAACCGGGGTCATTTCCGCCAACAAACGCGCCAAGTTTCGCTCACCACTCATGATGCACCCCCTTTCGTCGCGCCACATGCATCACAATTTCTGTGGCCGGACGGGTTGCTAAATGACTGACCGGGCGCACTTTCTGCGGATCCAGGGTTTCAAATTCATACCGCCGGATCAGGCGGGCTATTATCAACACTGCCTCCACCATAGCAAACGCCGCCCCAATACAAATGCGCGGTCCCAGACCAAAGGGCAGATAAGCCCCTGGGGGTTGCGCCTGCTCCCGATCCGGCAGAAACCGGTCCGGGTTAAACCGATCTGCGGCCTCCCACACCTCCTTGTGGCGATGGATGATCCAGGGGGATATCATCACCATCGCACCGCGCGGTGTCGGCACACCCTGAATCACAGTGTCATACAGGCTGACACGTGGAATAAATCCCAACGGTGGGTAAAGTCGCAAACTTTCGCGAAAGACATTGCGCGCCGTGGCTAATTTCTTTGTCACCGCAAAGCTAATTTCCCCCGATCCAGCCGCATTCTGAACTTCGTCGCGTAAGCGCTGTACCATTTCCGGCTGCTGCGACAGGATAAAGAAGGTCCAGGTCAGGGCGCTGGCGGTTGTTTCATGTCCAGCCAGAAAGAAAACACCAACCTGATCAATGATTTCCTCACGGCTGAAGCCTGTCCCTGTGACGGGGTCGCGGGCGGCTATCAGATCTCCAACGATGTCCGCCTGCTTTGGAGCCTCCGGTTCCATTCGCTGATCCACAAGCTGCCCCAGATGGGACCGGATCACCCTTGCCGCCTTTTGCGCCGCCGGTGGTTGCTTCATGGGGGCCCATGCTTTGCCCAAGATAAGGCTTTTTAAATCAATCGTTGCTACAGAATCCTGGAAGCTGGCCCAGGCGTCAAAGAATTCAAACGCAACAGAGTTTTCCAATTTTTGTGAAAAGATTGTCCTGGTAATGATATCCGCCGTCAGGTGGCTCATTTCCCGTTCCAGTGACAGGGGTTTTCCCTCGTCAGACAGGATATCCCACCGGGCTTCAATATCGGCAACCGCCCCAACCATAGCGTCGAAGGCGCGATTGACCCGCATATGGGTAAAAGCCGGGTCCACCATGGCACGCTGTCGGCTCCATGTCGCCCCAGCGGATACAAACAGGCCGTCATTGATCAGGGGGGAGAGAGACCCCACCATCAGATCACTTTTCGGAAAATTCTCAACCTCTTCGATCATCACACGACGAATGGCAGCCGGATCATTGACCAGAATTATCTTGCGCCTGGAATATCCCAACGGCGCAACGGTGCTGTGATAGGCCTGCTTGGGGATTAGGGCCAACAGATCCCGATCCCCCGCAATCAGGCTGCGCATCAAGGCCATGACGGGCCCAATCGGCATTGGTGCGGGTGGTCGATACAAGTCCTTAGTCATTTTTTACATCATTTGTGTGATTCACCAGCGGGTGATCGCCCTCCCATTCTCCCTCCAGGTGCAACACCCGAAAGCGGGCAAACAGTTCTTCACTGAACCAGTCTCCGGCACGAACCGCCTGCACAGCCTGCCCGTGCCATTGGCGATAGGCAAAGGCGTCCATGGCGGCCTTGTTTTCCCAGATTGTGAACGTCACCTGATGCAGCCAGGGCACTTCCCCCAGGCCAATTTTGAACTGCAATTGATCCTGACTGCGGATCGTGGCGCTGATGTCGGGAACCTGACGCCAGAAATTCAGAATATGACGGGGTTTGATCGTTGCCCGTGTCAAAACAGCAACGGATTGATTTGGCGCTTCTATGGGTTCCTGCCCCACATCAAAGGGCAGTCTGCCTGCCCATTGGCCCCGACAGCGCACCGCGGACAAATAGACCGTGCAGGTTTCCACAGCATGGTCACGATACCGCTGAAACACCGGGGCTGATCCGATCTGGGCCCGCGCCGCATCCAGCGTTGGCCATGTTGCCAATATTCCGTAAACGCCAAAGTTCGGATAAGGATGAAACCCCTCCCGCGTGCCAGAGCCCAAAAGTTTGTGAAACCCGATGTCCGGTACACGCTTCAGCGGATAGCGGGCAGCCAGCATCTGCGAAAAGGCCCACAGTTTGTTGGAAACCCCCTTAAACCTGAAAAAAGAAAGGGTTATTACCTGCATCGCCTCGCCAGAATTCGTTGTTTCCAGGATCGTCGCACCCTTTGCAAAACCGTGCAACATGTGGCGAAATCATCCTACAGTACTGGTGTGGGGGTCCGACGTTTCAAAGATCCCTTCAAAAAGGAACGATACTTGGCGTTCCAGGCGCATAAAAAGATCAGATTTTGGGGAGTTTTCTGTGGCAATACCGTTTCCGTTTTCCGCCCTGGTCGGACAAGACGAAATAAAGCAGGCGCTTTTGATCGCCGCAGTGGACCCCTCCATCGGGGGGGTCTTAATCTTCGGTGACCGGGGAACAGGAAAATCTACCGCCATTCGCGGACTGGCCGCCCTGTTGCCAAAAATGCAGGCCGTTGCAGGCTGTCGCTATTCCTGCAGTCCGGACGCCCCTTCTGATTTGTGCCCGGATTGTTCGGGGGGAAAGAACAAAACCGCCAAGGCCGTTGAGATATCAGTTCCCGTCGTAGACCTGCCCCTGGGCGCGACGGAGGATCGTGTGGTCGGTGCCCTGGACCTGGAGCGCGCCCTGACCCAGGGCGAGAAGGCCTTTGAGCCCGGCCTGCTGGCAAAAGCCAATCGCGGATTCCTGTATATCGATGAGGTCAATCTGCTGGAGGATCACCTTGTTGACCTGTTGCTGGATGTTGCCGCGTCTGGCGAGAATCTGGTTGAGCGGGAAGGATTGAGCATCCGCCATCCCGCCCGCTTTGTCTTGATTGGCAGTGGCAATCCAGAAGAGGGTGAATTGCGCCCGCAACTGTTGGACCGGTTTGGATTGTCGGTGGATGTCAGAACACCTGGCGATGTCAAAACCCGCGTAGAGGTTATAAAGCGGCGCGATGACTTTGAGCGGGACCCGAATGCCTTCCGCGATAATTGGATGAAAGAAGAAGATAAGACCCGCAAAAGCCTGATGAAGGCAAAGAAATTACTGAAAGAGATTTCCGTAGTCGACACGGCTTATGAGAAGGCGGCGGAGCTGTGCCTTGCCCTGGGCACGGATGGTTTGCGCGGTGAGCTGACCTTGATCCGGGCAGCCCGTGCCCATGCCGCCCTGCATGGAAAAAAGACCGTAACCATCCAGGATTTGCGCAGCGTGGCGCCCTTGGCCCTGCGCCACCGCCTGCGCCGCGATCCCCTGGACGAAGCAGGATCCGGTACACGGGTACAACGCGCCATTGACGATGTTTTCGCCCCATGACGGGTCTGGCGCGGGATATTGCCTTTCGCGCACCAGCATTGCCGGATGATGCCTGCCGGGCGGCCCTGCTATTTGCAATAGATCCGTTCGGTCTGGGGGGCGTTTGCCTGTCCTCTCGTGCCGGGCCTCAACGGGATGCCTGGCTGGCTTTCCTGCGTGCCCGACTGCCCAACGATATGCCGGAACGCCGCCTGCCCAATGCCATTGCCGATGACCGGTTATTGGGGGGGCTGGACCTGACCGCCACCCTGTCGGCGGGAAAGCCAATTGTTCAGCGGGGCCTGTTGGCCGATGTGGATAATGGTCTGTTGATCATTCCAATGGCCGAACGCCTGGACCCTGGCACGGCTGCGAAACTGTGTGCAACCCTGGACCAGGGGGAGGTGCGGCTGGAGCGGGATGGCCTGACCGCCTGTCACCCGACCCGATTTGGGACAATCCTGCTGGACGAACGCACAGAGGATGAAGAGCCCCCGCCGACCGGATTGTGTGATCGTCTTGCGTTCCATGTGACATTGGACCCGACCCAACAGGGTGATCCCACAATGTTTGAGGCTGCAGACCAGGATGCGATCGTCCTGGCGCAGGAGATTCTGCCAGGCGTTGAAATCGCACCGGAATATCTGGACGCGATTTGCGGAACGACCCTGGCCTATGGTGTTGCTTCTGCCCGGGCGGCGATCCTGACCCTGCGGGCCGCCCGCGCCGCCGCTGCCCTTGAGGGGCGCAATCACGTCACGCAAGATGATGTGGCCCTGGCGGCCAGACTGGTCATCGGTCCCCGTGCAACACAAATGCCCGCCCCACCAGAAGAGCCAGAGGCCGAGCCTGAAGAGTCCGAGCCGCCAGAACCACAACCGGAGCCGCCACCACAAGACCTGCCGGAAGACCCGCAGGATGAACCCGATGCCCCGCAAGATCTGCAAGAACCCCTGGATCCCAGCGCGCTGCAGGAAATGATGATTGAGGCGGCTAGAGCCTCTCTTCCCGCCAATCTTTTGGCATCCCTGGCCTCAGAATTGGGCCGTGGCAAATCTGGACAGGGCGGGCGCAACGGCCAAACCCAAATGGGAGATCGCAGAGGACGCCCCATTGGCACACGACGCGGCATTCCAAAGCCAGGCCAGCGCCTGAATGTGTTGGAAACCCTGCGCGCCGCCGCCCCCTGGCAGCCCCTGCGCCGACACCAAAGGGCCAGCGAGGCAAAATCCGGTACGGTGCCGCGCATGGAAATCCGTCGGGATGATTTTCGCATCACCCGCTATAAGCAGAATGCCGAAACCGTCACAATCTTTGTCGTCGACGCTTCTGGCTCTGCAGCGGTGAACCGACTGGCAGAGGCCAAAGGGGCGGTCGAATTGCTGTTGGCGGATTGTTATATTCGCCGCGACAGCGTTGCCCTGATCACCTTTTCAGGCCGATTGACAGAGGTCGCCCTGCCGCCCACACGCTCCCTTGTAATGGCGAAACGCCGGCTGACCGGACTGCCGGGTGGGGGCGGCACGCCAATGGCAGCCGCCATTGATATGGCCGCCGATCTGGCACAGGCTATTCGCCGCAAGGGGCAAACGCCAACGCTGGTATTCATGACCGATGGCAAGGCGAATTTAACCCGCGAGGGCAAGGGAGACCGGGTTCAGGCGGGTCAGGAGGCAATGACTGCCGCCCGCCTATTGGCAAGTGCTGGCATCGGGACGCTGATGGTCGATATCAGCCCCCGCCCAAGCACACCTGCCAGGGAATTAGCCGCCGCGATGCGGGCGAAATACCTGCCCCTGCCTTTCGCGGATCCCGCAAAACTGTCCAATGCCGTGAAGGGAGCAACAGACAATGTTTGAGCGGGATCGCCTGTCGCTGGAAACACACGGTAAAGACTGGCCCCTGCGCCAGCACAGCCAGATTATCGTGGCAGGGGGCTTGTCCTGGCATGTTCAGGTCATGGGAACCGGTCCGGTTTTGTTAATGCTGCATGGGACCGGGGCGTCGACCCATACCTGGCGTGCGCTGATGCCCGATCTGGCACAGCATTATACCATCGTCGCGCCGGACCTTCCGGGGCATGGATTTACCGGGGCCCCCACACGACAGGATTTAACAGTGGGCGGCATGGCCCGCGCTGTTGCCGCCCTGCTGAAGGTATTGAACCTGACACCTGATCTGGCCGTTGGTCATTCTGCGGGAGCGGCGGTCCTGATCTGGGCCACATTGGAAGGTTTGATCCATCCCAAGGCGTTGATCGCCATCAATGGGGCGCTGCTGCCATTCAAAGGGGCCAGTGGCTGGATATTCCCGACCATGGCGCGATTGCTTTTCGTCAATCCCTTTACCCCCCGTCTGTTTGCCCGTCAGGCCAGCGCAGAGGGCGTTGCCCGTCTGATACGCCAAACCGGATCGACATTGGATGAAGACGGGATTGATTATTATCGCCGTCTGATGCGCAGCCCCGCCCATTGCGCCGCCGCGCTGGGCATGATGGCAAATTGGGACCTGCGCCCGATGGGCCGCCTGTTTCCCAGATTACAGACACCGCTGCACCTGATTGTGGGCGAAGAGGACGAGGCGGTAGACCCGGATGATATTGAAATCGTTCTGAACAAGGTCCCCAATGGAACAGGCCATCGCCTATCAGGGTTGGGACATCTGGCCCATGAGGAAGACCCGCACCAGATCATCGCCCTGATCCAAAAGATCGATCAGGACCTTCAGGGCACCGACTCCCCGGCGGCATGACCACTGGACCAGGCCCATTGGAAATTGTAACCGCCCAGCCAGCCAGTGACATCCACAGCCTCCCCAATCACATACAGGCCAGGGACCGTCTTTGCCTCCATCGTGCGCGATGACAGGGCATTGGTGTCCACACCCCCCAATGTCACCTCTGCCTTGGCATAGCCTTCTGTTCTCGAGGGCGTGACACGCCAGGCATTCAGGCGGTCCCCCAGGGCAACCAGGTCTTTATCAGCGATTTCGCCAATCGGGCGCTTTGGCAGGTGATCGGCGGCAAAGGCGGCTGCCAGACGCGCCGGGAGAATTTCCGACAGCGCCGTTTGTGGCTCAATCCTCGCCCGTCCGCGCTTGCGCTCGCATAAATAATCCGCCCCTGATTGATCGGGCACCACATTCAGCGTGATCTCCTCCCCCTCGCGCCAATAGGAGGAGATTTGCAGGATCGCCGGGCCGGACAGGCCACGATGCGTCAACAACATTGCTTCGCGAAAGCTGCGATTGCCGCACTGGGCAATACAGTCCAAGGCAAGCCCGCTTAAGGGCTGCATCAGCGCCAGATCCTGTGCCGCCACGGTCAGGGGGACCAGGCCAGGGCGCAGATTATGCAGCGGCAGTCCGAATTTCCGTGCGACATCATGAGCAAAACTGGTCGCCCCCATCTTGGGGATCGACAGGCCACCGGTTGCCAGAACCAAAGACGGCGCTTTAAAGACGCCATGATGGGTCGAAACCGTGAAGCCGTCAGAATGGCTGACATCTGTGACGCTATGGCTGGTCCTGATATCGACCCCGACTGCCTGACATTCCGCCAGCAACATCGCCACAACGGCGCGCGCAGAGCCATCGCAGAACAATTGCCCCAAGGTCTTTTCATGCCAGGCGATCTTGTGCTTTTCAATCAGGTCCAGAAAGTCAAACTGGGTATAGCGCGCCAGGGCAGATTTGCAGAAATGCGGATTACCAGACAGAAAGTTTTCCGCCGAACAGCCGATATTGGTGAAATTGCACCGCCCGCCGCCTGAGATCAGAATTTTCTTCCCAACCTGATCGGCGTGATCCAACACCAGAACCCGCCGCCCCCGCGCACCGGCCGTCATGGCACACATCAACCCAGCCGCCCCCGCACCGATGACAATCGTATCGAACTGCGCTGTCTGCACCAGGAATTACCACCAATGTCTAGGAAATGGTGGGCCATGTAAGATTCGAACTTACGACCTGCCGATTAAGAGTCGGATGCTCTACCAACTGAGCTAATGGCCCGTACCGATTTTGTCGAACGGTGGCGCGGTATAGCGTCTGTGAGCGGGCTTGTCGAGACCGAAGATTGCCTTAGAGCATCATGCGCTCGCATGAGCTCACACATGATACTCTAACCACTTATTTTTTCAGCAGATACGTCATCGCAAACGATTCCGTTTGCTCGGGATTTGCTCTAAAGGCCATTGCTTTCGCCTTGCCGCCCAATGCGCAGGTCGCGATGGACATAGACATTCATGATCAACGCGAATCCGAACATCACCGCCAGCAGGGCCGACCCACCATAACTAACCAAAGGCAGGGGCAAACCGACCACGGGAATAACCCCCATCACCATGGCGATATTGATAAAGACATAGAAGGAGAAGGTCACGATACAGCCCATGGCCAGCAATCGGCCAAACTGGTTGCGGGACCGCAGGGCTATGCCAAAACCATAGACCATCAACACCAGATACAGCGACATCAGCGCCAGGCACCCGATCAGGCCAAATTCTTCCGCAAGCATGGTGAAGATAAAATCGGTCTGTTTTTCCGGCAGGAAATTCAAATGGCTTTGAGACCCCTTGGTAAAGCCACGCCCAACAAGCCCCCCTGCACCCATCGCGATTTTTGATTGCAGAATATGATAACCGCTGCCCAGCGGATCAGATTCAGGGTTCAGCAACACCAGCACGCGGCGTTTCTGATAGGGGTGCATCATGCTCCAGATCAAGGGGCTGGCCGCCAGCCCGGTGATCGCGACAACCGCGAACTTCCACCAGCGAACCCCAGCCAGCACGAACATCACCACACCGCCGCCACATAAGACTATCGCCGTCCCCAAATCCGGCTGACGCAACACCAACAATGTCGGGGCCGCAACCAACAGGGCCGGCACGATCAGAACACTGAAACGACCCACATCCTCATAGGATAATTTATGAAAATATCGGGCAAGCGCCAAGACCAGAGTGAACTTCATTAACTCAGACGGCTGAAATGTCCCAATGAAAGGGATCGCGATCCATCGCGTGGCACCGCCCCCAACGGCCCCCTTAATCTCCACAACGACCAACAGCAAGAAACTGAGGATATAGACAATATACGCATAGCGCATGAGGATGCGGATATCGACCAAGGCCAAAATCAGCATGCCAAGCGAAAACACCAAATATTTTGTCAATTGACTGTGTGCCCAGGGGTCCCAGGACCCATTGGCTGCCGAATATTGCATCCCCAGGCCAACACCGACACACATGCCAATCAGCAGAAACATGATCCAATTGATCTGCCAGATCTTTTGACCCAGGGTCATTTCCGGTTGGCGTAACTCTCCGTGGCGGAGTGCCATCAGCCTGCCCCCCCAGTTTCGGTATCATTGGCTTTGGCATCTGCCGTTGCAAAGCCCTGCAAGCGCAGAACCTCCTCTAAGACATCGCGCGCGACAGGGGCGGCGGCACGCGATCCCCCTTCGGCATGTTCGACGACGACAGACACGGCATAGCGCGGGTTATGCACCGGTGCGAAGCCAACAAACAAGGCATGATCGCGCAGGCGCCAGGCAATATCATCGCCCGACCGAATACCGGCATCGCGCTCTGCTTGAGAAATACGGCGGACCTGACTGGTTCCTGTTTTGCCACCCATCGTCAGGTCAGCAAAGCGCAGGGCTGATTTGCGTGCTGTCCCATGAACCCCATTGACGACCGCATCCATGCCGCGGAGTACGATTTCCAAATGGTCCGGATGAAACCCTGTATCTTCAAAGTCCGGGCGCGTGGTATCTGTCAGCGGGTTGATGGACCCGGCGGCTTCCGTCGCGGCCACCAGTTTCTGTTCTGGCGACATTTCCTCTGACGTTCCGTCTTCCAGTTGGACTTCCTCAGACAGGGGCTTCCCATCCAGACCAAAGCCAGGCACAGGAAAGGTCATGCGCGGACGAACAGCCTTGCCACCATTCACTATGCGCGCCGTCATGACCGCCAGTTGCAGCGGGGTCGTCAAGACGAAACCCTGACCAATGCCGACGACCAGGGTCTCCCCCATATGCCAGGGCTGTCCACGTTCGTCGCGTTTCCATTTGCGGGTTGGGATTAATCCCGACCGTTCGCCCAGCATTTCAATTTCAGTGGGAACGCCCAGCCCCAATCGATTACAGATCTGTGCGATGCGATCCACACCGACCCGCCGCGCAACATCATAGAACCAAACGTCACAGGACTGTTCCAAGGCCGTGATCATATCCATGCGGCCATGGCCATGATGCTTCCAGCAATGGAACCGCCGATCCCCCAGTTCCATATATCCAGGGCAGTAAACGGAATGATCCTCATCAATGCCGTTTTCCAACGCGGCCAGTGCCACGGCGACCTTGAAGGTAGAGCCAGGGGCATATTGCCCGGCAATCGCCTTGTTCGTCAGGGGACCATAAGGATTTTTGACCAGTTTCTGCCATTCAGCAGCGCCAATGCCCTCACTAAACGCATTGGGGTCAAAGGACGGCACGGAAACCAGCGCCAAGACATCCCCATTATGCACATCCATCACAACGACAGAGGCCGCCTTTTCATCCTTCAGACGATTTGCGGTGAATTCCTGTAACCGCATATCCAGTGTCAGACGAATTTCACGGCCGGGTTGGCCTTCCTGGCGGTCGATTTCCCGGATCACACGACCCAGGGCATTAACCTCAACCTTGCTGGTGCCCGATGTTCCCCGCAAGGCAAGGTCATAGTGCTTTTCAATGCCATTCTTCCCAACACGAAAACCAGGCAGTTCCAGCAAGGGATCGCCAGTTAAGTCCTTTTCCGATACCGCCGCGACATATCCCACGACATGCGCCATATTTTCCCCATAGGGATAGTGGCGGATCTGGCCGACATCGATGCTGACCCCAGGCAGGTCGGGCTGGTTTACCCCGATACGGCTGACATCTCGCCAACTCAGGTTTTCTGCCACTGTGATCGGAACGAATGCCAAACGGCTTTGTGCCTCTTTCAACACCCGTGCAACTGTATGTTCATTCAGGTCAATCAGCTTTGCCAACTTTTCCAGCACCGCCTCAATGCCCCCAGCGGCCTGGGCCTGTTCCCGCACCAGGACAACACGATAGTTTTGCACATTGATCGCCAGGTAATCCCCGCCACGATCCACGATGAAGCCTCTAGGGGGGCCGATCAGGCGAAAATTGATGCGGTTTTCCTCAGCCAACATGGCATAGCGTTCGCTTTCCAGCACCTGCAGGTAATACAGGCGCGCACCAAGCCCCCCCATGACCAGGGTCTGCCCGCCCATAAACAGGGCCGCCCGGCGGGTAAACACTTTGGCTTTGGTCTTATCCGGATTCATTATGCGCTAGATCCTATGCATCCGAGTCTTGAGCAGGCACCGCCTTATGGGCTTGTGATAACAACGCCGCCAGTGGTGGATACAACATAATCGTCAACAGCAAGCCAAATGCAGCCCCTGACGGATCAATAAACTGCCCCGCCAGCAGGACATGGATGATCCATGTGACCACCGCACAGCCAAAGGCCACCAGCATGAACCCCCACCAGACCACGCCGAAACTCTTGCCATGAAAGAACCGCCGCTGGGACACAACGACCAGATATGTAAGTAAAAGAACAAAGGACGTAATGCCAATCGGTGCACCGGTCAGCATATCCTGCAAGGCACCCAGCAACAGGATATAGAACGTGTTCAACAAATCCGGTCGATAAATTGTCCAATAATAGACGGCGATTAAGGATAAAGCCGGGGCGATCAGCGACAACATCGGCAGGCGGGTTGGCACCGCGCTGATCACAACAATGGCCAATGTGCACAGCAGTGGCACCAGCCCGCGCGCAAAGTGATCCATTTTATAAAACAGTCCGGTTCTCATCGCCGTCCCATTCGTGATCCAGCAGGCATGCCGTTCACCGATGCACTGTGATCAGATTCTTAAGGCATCATGCGCGCGCAGGAGCGCTAACATGATACTCTAGCCCAATGCAGAAAACCGTCTCAGTCACTTTGTGACATGCGACCAAAGCTGACCGCACCATCCCCTAAAATGCCATCCAGGCCATATTCCATCAACCGCACCAGTTCCGGGCGTTCTGATGTCGCATAAGGCATGACGCGAATTCCATTATCATCCACGCTTGAAACAACGCCAACGGGCAGGCCGGGGGGAAAGGCCGCCGCATCACCCGATGTCACAACCCGTTGACCCAATTTCACGTCAGAATTGGCAGCACCATAAATCAAGCGCGGAACCGCAGTATTGTCCCCGGCCAGGATCGCCCGCGCACGTGAGCTTTCAATAACAACGGGAATGCGGCTGTTCAAATCCGTGATCAACAGCACCCGTGAGGAGCGACGGCCAACTTCGGCAACGCGCCCGATCAACCCGGCACCGGTCACGGCGACCTGTCCCTTTCGGACGCCATCCTGAGACCCGACATTCAACAACAGGGCCCGAACGAATATTCCACCCGTGCCGATCACGCGCCCGGTAACAAAACGTTCCACGTCCTGGCGCTGAAATGCCAGCAAATCACGCATCTGGGCATTTTCTATTTCTAAATTTCGGGCAACGGCCTGCCATTGCTGTAAGCGCTCTACTTCCTGGCGCAGGCGCGCATTGTCCTGATACATATTCGCGAAGGCATCAATGCGATCGACCAGATGATTTGCCGCATCAATTGGGCGGGCCAAGGTATCCAGTATTGGGGCTGCAACATCAGTGACTTGACTGCGCGCCCGTTCGAATGCAGCAGGATCCGTCCGCCCGATGACCATCAAAGCAACAGCCGACCCCAGGAACAGGAGGAACAGAATCCTTTGCGCTGCCGTACGAAGCGGCTGCGCCGTCCTAATTTCCGGCCCTTTCGCGCGTTTCGCCAAGGTGGCCCCCGCCCTTTCAGATTCTATACAACCGAACGACTCGCCAAAGAGTCGACCCCATTCCAGGCGGTCGGTTAATTATACATACTAATCAAGACGTTCTTCAAGGTTCGCATCTCTTCCAGACACCGCCCCGTTCCCAAGGCCACGCAGCTTAAAGCCTCGTCAGCGATGGAAACCGGCAAGCCCGTGGCATGACGCAGAACATAATCCAGATTACGCAGCATCCCGCCGCCGCCTGTCAGAACAATCCCTTTATCGACGATATCAGCAGCCAGTTCCGGCGGCGTCTGTTCCAGGGCAACCTTAACAGCCTCGATGATCGCGCCAACCGGTTCGGCCAGGCTTTCCGCGATTTGGCGTTCTGAGATGTTCAATTCCTTTGGCACACCATTCATCAGGTCGCGGCCTTTGATTTCCATCATTTCGCCATCGCCCTCTTCCGGAGGACAGGCGGACCCGATCTTCTTCTTGATGCGCTCCGCAGAGCCTTCGCCGACCAGCAGGTTATGATTGCGGCGAATATAGGCGATAATCGCCTCATCCATCTTATCGCCACCGACACGCACGGACCGGGAATATACAATACCGCCCAGCGACAGCACCGCGACTTCCGTTGTGCCACCGCCGATATCAACAACCATGGAGCCCGTTGGCTCCGTCACCGGCAGATTGGCCCCGATGGCAGCGGCCATTGGCTCTTCGATCAGGAACACGCGGCGTGCACCGGCGCTTTCTGCAGATTCCTGAATGGCGCGACGCTCGACCGCTGTGGACCCGGACGGGACACAGACAATGACCTGCGGGCTGGCAAAGCTGCGTCGGTTATGCACCTTGCGAATAAAGTGCTTAATCATTTCTTCGGCAACTTCGAAGTCGGCGATCACGCCATCGCGCAGCGGGCGAATGGCCTGGATGTTTCCAGGCGTCCGGCCCAGCATCATCTTCGCCTCGTCCCCAACAGCCAGGACCTGTTTCTTGCCTTTCACATCAGCGATGGCGACCACCGACGGCTCGTTCAGAACAATACCGCGCCCCTTCACATAGACGAGTGTATTGGCCGTGCCGAGGTCGATTGCCATATCGGCGGACAGAAAACCGAGTAACCGAGAAAACATAGTGGGTGCCTTTAGCCTCTAACGCTGTGTGATCCTATCCATCTGGATCTGACAGTGGGATTGTTTCATGCTCTGGTTAAGGGATCTGATGTGGTTTATAAAATTGGACCGCCTATTCCAAGCTAGGTCTTCTGGATGTACGCTGATTCATGCGACGCGGCAATTCTTTTCTCCGCAGAGAATCAGGCAAAAGTAAGGCATTTAACCAAGATTCTGACCGACCAGATTGCTAGGGTCTTTCAATAACCGGCACGGCGGGACGGTCATCTGTGCGCAAGATGCCAAACATATCGTGATCCTGCCATCGGCCATTTATGCACAGAAATTGGCGCGCGCGCCCCTCCTGCTGAAATCCGGATTTTAACAACAGGCCGCGGCTGGCCCCATTCTCAATCAAACAAGCCGCCTCCACACGGTGCAGCTTGATCTTGCGGAACGCGAAATCCAGCGTGATTTGAAGTGCTTCCGACATATATCCCTGGCGGGCATAGCCCTGCCCGGTCCAATACCCGATATTGGCGGATTCGACCACACCGTGGCGGACATTCGCCAAAGTGATGCCCCCAACCAGGTTTGAGGTTTTCCCGTCAAAAATAAAGAAACCATACCCAATGCCTGACCGCCATTCCTGATCGACGCGATGCACCCGTCGTCGAAAGGCTGCGGCCGTCAGCGCATCGCGCGACCAGGCGGGCTCCCAAGGTTCCAGAAACGCCTTGGACTCCCCCCGAATTTTCAACCATTCCTTCTGATCAGCCCATTTCGGGGGGCGCAGAAAGACTCGCGGCCCGGAAAAGACACATCGTGGGGGAGAGCTTCGGAAAAAGTTAAACATCGGTCCCGCCGCTAGTTCAGGCGCAAACGATCTGCGATACGGTCATAACTTTCCAGGTGGGATACAGGCCCAATCGCCGCCAAACTCAGGGGCGAGGCAAAGATCTGTCGCGCCATCGCGGTCAATGCACCATGGTCCACCGCATCCAGTGCTTTCAATTGATCTGCTTCGGATATGGGATGACCATGGGCCAGCATCTGGTTTCCCAACTGATCGCTGCGGCTGTTCGTGCTTTCCCGCGACATCAACAAGGACGCTTTGGATTGCGCGATCGCACGGCTGATTTCAGCTTCCGTCAACGTATCGGCCAGCGAACATATCTCATCCGCAACAACAGGGATCAGTTCTGCAACGTCCCTTTCGCTGGTGCCAGCATATAGCCCAAACATGCCGCTATCGGCAAAGGTCGAACTGAAGGAATAGATTGAATAGACCAAACCGCGCTCTTCCCGGATGGATTGGAAAAGTCGGGAGGACATGCCGCCACCAAACAAGGCCGACAACACACCAGCCGTGTAATAGTCCTGACCCTCAAAGGATGGGCCTTCGAACCCCATCAGCAGATGGACCTGTTCGCTGTCACGGGACTCGCGATATTCTCCGCCTTGATAGACGGCGCGGGGCGTGTCTGTCTCTTTCGCGGGGCCCAGGGTTTGGAATTTTTCTGCGGCCATCTGGGTGAATGCCTCATGATCCAGGCCACCTGCCGCACACAGGACCATGTTTTCCCCTGCATACCGCTTGGTCATAAATCCACGAATGGCATCGCGAGACATGCTGCGGACGGTATCGACCGTGCCCAAGACAGGACGCCCCATTGCCTGACCTGGATAGGCAACCTCCTGAAATCGATCATAAATCACATCATCGGGCGTGTCATGACACTCCCCGATTTCCTGCAGGATGACGCCGCGTTCCCGCTCTAATTCCTGTGGATCAAAGGTCGAATTTTGCAGAATGTCGGCAATGATATCCAGGGCCAATGGCAAATCATCGGCCATAACCTTGGCATAATAGGCGGTGTTTTCGCGCGACGTATAGGCATTCAGCAAGCCCCCGACCGCTTCTATTTCTTCGGCAATATGACGCGCACTGCGCCGTTTTGTTCCTTTGAACGCCATGTGCTCCAGGAAATGCGCGACACCATTTATCTCCGCTGGTTCGACACGCGCCCCGGCCCCAACCCATACGCCCACACTAGCGGTGCGCAAACCCGGCATGTGGTCGGTGGCAACCCGCAAGCCGTTGTCCAATGTTGTGATCTGGGTTTCACCGCTCATTGCACACCTGCCCGATTAGAGCCACGCCGCACATAATCCTGAACCGCACTGACGGAATTGGGCAGGCGGTCATAGCGCTCTTCCCGGTCAAAAAGATCCTGCAGTCGCGGCGGCAGACTGGGGTGCAGCCCCGTTGCCTGTTTGACCACATCAGGGAATTTCGCGGGATGCGCCGTTGCTGCGACGACAAGCGGCACGCTGGGATCGTGGCGACGGGTCCAGCCTGCGACAATGCCAATCGCGCTGTGGGGATCGACCAATTCGCCCGTGGATTCCAAAACCGCCTTGATAGCGGCAACGGTTTGTTCATTTGACAATCGGTGGCTGGAAAACAATTGAAGGGCGCTCTGCCAGCGGGGCGTTTCAATATTCAGGTATCCCGACGCCCGGAAGGTTTGCATCAGATGGGCCGTGGCCGCGCCGTCCCGGTCCATCAATTCAAACAATAACCGCTCAAAATTGCTGGAGACCTGAATGTCCATAGAGGGCGAATGGGTCGGCACCACATCGCGCATCGACATGTCATTGCTTTCAAAAAACCGCGTTAGAATATCGTTCTCATTGGACCCCACGATCAGTTGCGAAATGGGCAACCCCATCTCGCGCGCGGCATAGGCCGCAAAGACATTCCCGAAATTGCCGGTTGGAACGGAAAACGCAACCTCCCGATCCGGTGCGCCCAGCGACAGGGAGGCATGCACGTAATAAACAATCTGGCACATGATCCGCGCCCAATTGATCGAATTGACCGCAGACAGATGCATCTCGTCCCGGAATTCCAGGTCATTGAACAGGGCTTTTACAACATCCTGACAATCATCAAACGTCCCATCGATGGCGATGTTGTGCACATTGGATGCAGCCACCGTGGTCATCTGGCGGCGCTGTACGTCAGAGCATCGCTGATACGGGTGCATGATGAAGATATCGATCGCATCCCGATCGCGACAGGCCTCAATAGCCGCCGACCCGGTGTCACCCGATGTTGCACCAACGATACAGATCCGTTCCCCGCGCCGGGTCAGGACATGTTCGAACAGGCGCCCGACAACCTGCAAGGCATAATCCTTGAAGCTGAGCGTCGGGCCATGAAACAGTTCCATCAACCAGGTATCAGCGCTGAGCTGTTTTAAGGGGGCGACGGCATCATGATCGAACCCGCTATAGGCATCAGTGGCGATGTCGGCGAAATCATCTTCTGAAATGACATCCCCCAGAAAGGGCATACAGACCCGCACCGCCAGTTCATCATAGGGAAGACCGCGCATTTCGCGCCATTCCGCAGCAGAGAATTTGGGCCAGTCTGACGGCACATATAAACCGCCATCGCGCGCCAGCCCGGTCAGCAAGACATCATCAAAACCTAAATCCGGCGCAGAACCACGGGTCGAAACATAGCGCATCGCTGTATCCTATTTGGCGGGAACCGATGATGGCGCGACCTTTGACTCTGGGGTCGGGACCGGGATCATTCGCATATCGCGTTGTGGGAAAGGAATGCTAAGTCCAGCGGCTTCGATCTGTTCCTTGGTCCACCGGGTCATGTCCCACTTTAAGGCCCAGAAATCAGAACTTTTTGCCCAGAACCGCATGGTGATATTAACGGAATTATCGCCCAGAGTCGTGACCATGCATTGCGGCGCAGGATCCTTCAGGACGCGATCATCCTTGTCCATCAATCCATTCAATACCGACATTGCAACGCCAATATCATCTGCATAGGAAATACCGATCACCAGATCCATGCGGCGCTGGTCATTGCGGGAATAGTTTGTGACCTTTGCATTCCAAATACTGCTGTTCGGGCAGGAAACATAAACGCCATCAACCGTCGTGAATTGGGTGGTGAACAGTCCAATTTCATCAACCGTCGCAGACACGGGACCGGCATCGATGTAGTCTCCAACCCGGAAGGGACGCAGGATCAACAGCATAATCCCGGCCGCAATATTCTGAAGCGTCCCCTGCAGGGCCAGACCAATCGCCAGGCCTGCGGCACCCAGAATGGCAATGATGCTGGCCGTCTGAACACCGAACTGGTTCAGAATTGCGATGATCGTGATAATGACAATCAGATAGCGCAACAGGCTGGCAAACAGCGGTTTCAGCGTACCATCGATGCGCTGATACTTATTCAGGCTGCGGCGTGTCCAGTTTGACAAACGCCCCGCCAACCACAGCCCGACAATCAGGATGATCACGGCCTGCATAATGTTGCTGCCATAATCCAGGGCGGTCGGGACCAGCCAGTTCCAAACTTCTTCCATTTGCTCGGTTGAAAATTCCATCATCTCTATCCTTCCAGGTACCGTCGATGCAAATGGCGCTTAAACGCCGCTGCGTCCAACGTGTGGCCGGTTGCTTGGGTGATCAATCCATCGGCGTCCAGGTACGATCCTTGGGCATGAATGGCATTACCAAGCCACTGCATCAAGGGTGAAAAATCCCCTTTGGCCAGGGCTTGAGGGATTTCTGGCACCGCTTTATGGGCTGCTTCTGCCAGTTGTGCGGCCAGCATTGCCCCTAATGTATAGGTGGGGAAATATCCAAATGCCCCATCATACCAATGAATATCCTGCAGGCAGCCACGACGATCATCAGGCACATCCACGCCCAATAACTCTTTCATTCCCTTGTTCCAGGCCCCCGGCAGGTCCGACAAGGGCAAATCCCCTGACAACAGAGGACGCTCCAGGCGTGTGCGCAGTATCACATGGGCGGGATAGGTCACTTCGTCGGCCTCAACCCGTATAAAATCAGGTTGAACCCATTGTTGCAGCCGCCGAAAATTATTGGGTTCGTAGGCAGGATCCGGGCCCAGAACGTCCATGGCCTGAGCCGCCAACCAGCCTAGAAACTCCGGCGACCGGCTGGCTTGCATTTCGACACTCAGCGACTGGCTTTCATGCACCACCATGCCCAGGGCCTGTCCGACAGGCTGTCTTGTCCAGGCAGCGGGTAATCCTGCCTCATAGGCGGCATGACCGCATTCATGCAGCACCGCCATGACCGACGCCATCGGATCGTCTTCATGATAAGAAACGGTGATGCGTTGATCGCCGCGATATCCGGTTGAAAACGGATGCGCGCTGACATCAATGCGACCAGCGTCAAACCGAAAGCCAGTTGCGCCCGCCAGTCGCGCCACAAGCTTCTGTTGTTGCGCCACAGGGACGGGCTTTGGCTGTACAGGCAGCCCGTTATTGGCCTGACGCGCTGTCACTTCTTCCAGGAACCCCGGCAGAAAGGCAGCATAATCGTTAAACACCGGGTCAATATCCGCCGACCGCACGCCGGGTGCATACGATTCCAATAAGGCGTCATAAGGGTCCAGGTCTAGCGCTTCCCCATACGCAACGGCACTTTCCCGGGTCAATTTTAACACGACCGACAGCTTGTCTGATACTGCGGCAAAATCAGACGTCGCCCTGGCGTCCCGCCACATATGTTCACAGGCACTGGTCGCGTCACTGATGGCGGCGACTAGATCATCAGGCAGGGCCGTTGCAAATCTGTGATCCCGGCGCATTTCCCGCAGATTTGCGCGCTGCCAGGGGTCCAGATCTTCCTGTTCGGCGGCGGAAAACAGATCCGCCATGTCAGCGGCAGTAACGGCACGATGACGCAGAACCCGCAGTTCTGACAATTGTTCGCCCCGGGGGGACGCCCCATCCGGGGGCATCATCGTTGCTGCATCCCAATGCAGGACGCTGGCCACTTCGCCATACAGGGCAATCTGACGAAACCGCGCTTCTAATGTCTTGTAGGCGCAATCCTGTTCCATCGCGGCCTTAGACATCCGACGGGGAACCCTGTTTTGCGGGGCGGTGATACAACACGAAGATCACTCCCAGGGCGATTGCCAGGAAAAACCAGGTCAGCGCATATTTCAGATGATTGTTCGGGATATCCAGACGCCACTGACGCCCCACGGGATACAGACCGGGCACGGCGTCGTTGCCATCCACCACATAGTAATTGGGAACAGGCATGCCGATCTGGTTGCCCATCTGGTCGCTGTTGATCGAATACCACATGTTCCGGTCCGGCTCATTTTCGGGAAGGAAAACATGCTGAAGCCCTGTGATCGGTCGCTGGAATCGGACAATGCCATTAACCGTCGTCTGGCCATCGATCAGGCCTTCCTCGCGGGTATCCTGCTCTTTCCGATCAAAGGGCACCCATCCGCGATTAACCAGGATCACCGGAGAGCCAGGGACATCATCCCGTTGGAACGGTGTCAGGACATGCAAGCCCGGATTGCCATTCAAGGATCGATTCAACAGGAACATTTCCGCCTCGTTCAAAAAGCGTCCCGTCACTTTAACCTGCCTGAATTCCATGTCGTCTATCGACAGGTCGCCCGGCGGTAATGTTTCCGCAGCCATGGTGGAGCGTTCCTGCAATTTGGTGATCAGGTCCGCCTTCCAGTCCATCCGCTGCAATTGCCAGACACCCAGCCAAACAAGGATGATCAGAGACGGTATGGTAATCAGGGTCGGAACCAACTTTAGACGCGAGAGCATGAAACCTATTTCCTTTTAGACGCAGAACCTCAAATTTTATCAGGTATCCGGGCTGTCTGTTCCACTGTCACTGGCTTGATTGACATACTGCAGCGCGATCAGAAGTCCCTTGGCACGGGGCATCAATATCAGGGTCAGCAGGATCACGACCGGCACTGTAACCAGAATTGGCACCCATACGGCGGTATCGAATGCCAACAGGACCCAGGCACCAAGGCCGACCCCGATCGCACCAATAATCAGGATCAGAAACGGCACCGCACCATCGCCGGCATTTTCAAAATCATACCTCAACCCGCAAAATCCGCATCCCTGGGCAACCTTCAGAAACCCTGAAAACAAGCGCCCTTCGCCACAGCGGGGACAACGCCCCTTAAATCCTGTCGTCCAGGGCGACGGGAGATCATAATGCGAATGCGCCATGGTTGGGTGCCTTTCCGGTTTATACGCAACTGCAGCAAGGCCTGTCATTAATCAAAAGGCTGATTTTAAACAAAGGGCCAGGGTGCCGCTGTGGCATCCCTGACCCCCTGAAGAAAAGCAGGCGTGTGAGATCAGCCGCCCCACCAGTAAACACAGACGAACAGGAACAGCCACACCACATCGACGAAGTGCCAATACCAGGCGGCGGCCTCGAAGCCGAAATGCTGTGTGGGGGTGAAATCACCGCGATTCACGCGCACCAGACAGACTGCCAGGAAAATCGTACCCACCAGAACATGGAACCCGTGAAAGCCGGTCGCCATATAGAAGGTCGAAGAATAGATCCCCTCAGTGAAGCCAAAGGTCGCATGACCATACTCATAAACCTGTACGGCGCTGAAGCAGGCCCCCAGGATGACCGTAAAGATCAACCCTTGGATTGTCCCTTTGCGATCCCCTTCCCGCAGGGCGTGGTGCGCCCAGGTCACTGTGCAGCCAGACAGCAACAGGATCAGGGTGTTCAGCAATGGCAGATTGAAGGCGTCCAGGGTCTCAATATGAGCGGGTGGCCACTGTCCCCCTGTCGCCTCGACACGGGCGTATTGGATGGGGTCAGCGGTGAAAATACTGACATCGAAATACGCCCAGAAAAAGGCCGCGAAAAACATCACTTCCGATGCGATGAAAAGCGCCATGCCATAGCGTAGGCCCAACTGGACAACCGGCTTGTGGTCACCACCATTGGCTTCCCGCACAACATCGCGCCACCAGAAATACATCGTCAACAGGACCATAATCAGCCCGATCAGCGTGCCTGCCAGGCCAATGGAAATGCCCCCCATCATATCGGGATGGAGATACCACACCGTCCCAAAAGCCAGCACAAAGGCACTTAACGCCCCAAAAGCCGGCCAGGGACTCGGATTTACAAGATGATAATCGTGATCGACCGCGTGATGATCGGCTGCCATGGTCTTCAACCCCCATAGTGATCCGCATTGACCCGCCCCTTCCCAGGAACGCCCAACACCAGACTCTTGTTTACGCCTCTTACCCTATGCCACGTGATGTGACACAGAACCATATTCTTCCGCCGCATCAATTGAGCGGCTGGATACTTTCAAGCGCTGCGGCATTTTCGTTTGTCGCCGCAGCTTTCTCATTTTCCGACTCTTCCGCATCTTTCTTACGATAGAAAGTATACGAAAGCGTGATCGTATTCGTGTCATCCAGGTTACTATCTTCCAGGATGCCTGGGTCAATATAAAAACTGACCGGCATATCTGCAACTTGGCCTGGATCAAGCGCCTGTTCCGTGAAACAGAAACATTCCGTCTTTACAAAATACTGACCGGCCTTCAGCGGCGTGACATTGAATGTCGCCGTCCCGACGGTGCGTTCGCTGGACACGGATTCAGCCCTGTAAAAGGCCATGCCGGTTTCCCCGACGCGCAATGTGATTTCGCGCTGCTCTGGATTGAAATGCCACGGCAGGCCGCGGTTCTTTGAGGCGTCAAAACGAACAGTGACCGTGCGATCCGAAACGGCATCCTGCGATGGTGCTGTGCCAACCTGGGTCGTCCCCCCATAGCCTGTCACGCGACAGAAAAGATCATAGAGCGGCACAGCGGCGAAGCTCATCCCCACCATAAAGCCGACAACCAGCACACAACCGATCATCAGCCGTTTGTTTTTGCGTGCGATTGTGTTTTCGGTTCTCATTGGACACTCACCCGCCTAACGAAGCGTCGATACCCGCCTTGATGCGGACGACAGAAACAAGGAATACAATCACCACCAAGGCCGCCACAGACAGGGCGACAGCAATGTTGCGGCTGCGTTGGCGGCGACGAATTTCATCGTCCGTCATCGTCAATGTGTCTTTAGACTCAGTGGCCAAAACAAAACTCCTTAAGTCTGTTATCCGATCAGTCCAACGCCACGATCCAGGATCATCGCGCCAAACAGAGCGAAAAGATAAAATATCGAATAACCAAACATGCGTTTGGCCGATTTGTCGCTTTCATCCCGCCAAACCGCGATCGATGACAGGACAAACAATCCTCCCAACACCGCTGCGGCCATGCCATACAATGGGCCCGCAACGCCCAACCAATAGGGCGCGATGGCACAGGGGAACAGCAGGATCGTATAGATGAACATCTGCTTTTTCGTTTCGCGCACGCCAGCAACGACAGGCAGCATCGGCACACCCGCATCGGCATAATCGCCCCGGCGATACAGGGCCAGCGCCCAGAAGTGCGGGGGCGTCCATAAAAAGATCAGCCCGAACAGCACAACAGATTCCAGCGATACGCCACCCGTCACGGCCGCCCAGCCGATCATTGGCGGGAAGGCCCCAGCAGCACCACCAATCACAATATTCTGCGGGGTAGAGCGCTTAAGCCACATTGTATAAATGAAAACATAAAACAGGATCGCGACCGCCAACAATCCAGCAGCAACATAGTTGACCGCCAAGGCCATGATCAACACGGATCCCAGCGACAGCACGGTGCCAAAAGCCAGGGCATCGTCGGGGGCAACCTTGCCACGGGGGATAGGACGGCCCCGTGTGCGCACCATGATCGCATCAATGTCACGATCAAACCACATATTGATGGCACCCGCCGCACCGGCACCGACAGCGATACACAGAACCGCAACCGCCGCCAGAAACGGATGAATGGATCCCGGCGCCACAAAAAGACCAGCAAAACCGGAAAACACGACCAGAGACATAACACGCGGTTTCAACAGGCGCACAAAATCACGGACCTCTGCCCCTTTAGAGGCAGAAGACCCCGTCTGGTCGGATAGCCCCGGATTTATCAGGGGGTTCCCCTCCAGAGTGGCGGATTGAAAAGTAGTATCACTCACGCTGTCTCAGTCCCGATCATGGTTCGTTTTGGTAGCAACACCGACCATACGATGGCTTCCTGGCGACACCCGCCAACCTGTGGCTGGGCAAGTCAACCCCGCCACCGGGTTTAGTCCGGGGGCGGGGGATTTCTGGCCTAGTGGCCGCTGCCACCGCCAATGCGGGGCAGCGTGCTGAATGTATGGAACGGAGGCGGAGAACTGACCGTCCATTCCAATGTTGTCGCGCCTTCACCCCACGGATTGGCAGCCGCCTTACGGCCCGCAACCAGCGTGTAGATCATGATGACAACGAAGAACAGCGTCGATGCGAATGAAATGTAAGCCCCGATCGACGAAACCAGATTCCACTGTGCAAACCCATCGGCATAGTCGATGTAACGACGCGGCATACCGGCCAGCCCCAGGAAATGCTGTGGGAAGAAGGTCAGGTTCACACCGATAAATGTGGTCCAGAAGTGCAGATACCCGGCCCAGTTTGGAATTTCGCGACCGGACATTTTACCCATCCAGTAATACATGCCCATGAACAATGCGAAAACCGCACCCAGGGACAGAACATAGTGGAAGTGCGCCACAACATAGTAGGTATCGTGCAACTGCAGATCCATGCCCGCATTCGCCAGGACAACACCGGTCACACCGCCAACGGTGAACAGGAAGATAAATCCAATTGCCCACAGCATCGGAACGGTAAAGCGGATGGAACCACCCCACATCGTCGCGATCCAGCTGAAAATCTTAATCCCGGTCGGCACCGCGATCACCATGGTGGCCGCCGTAAAATAGGCCCGCGTGTCCACATCCAGACCCACCGTGTACATGTGGTGCGCCCAGACGACGAAGCCCACGACCCCAATCGCGACCATGGCATAGGCCATGCCCAGATACCCAAAAATAGGCTTCTTGGAGAAGGTAGAGACAACATGGCTGAGGATACCAAAGCCCGGCAGGATCATGATGTACACTTCCGGGTGACCGAAGAACCAGAACAAGTGCTGGAACAGGATCGGGTCCCCGCCGCCATCTGGACGGAAGAAGGACGTGCCGAAGTTACGGTCCGTCAGCAACATGGTGATCGCGCCCCCAAGGACCGGCAACGCCAACACCAAAAGGAAGGCGGTTACCAGCATCGACCACGCAAATAACGGCATTTTGTGCAAGGTCATGCCAGGCGCGCGCATGTTGAAAATCGTGGTAATGAAGTTGATCGCCCCCAGAATGGAACTGGCCCCTGCCAAGTGAAGAGAGAAAATAGCAAGGTCAACAGCGGCAAGATCATGCCCGGTAAACAATCCCTGACCGGTATTGGATAGCGGGGGATACATTGTCCAACCTGTCCCGGCCCCGCCGCCAATCAATGTCGACAGCATCAACAGCGCGAATGCAGGGATCAGCAGCCAGAAAGAGATGTTATTCATGCGGGGGAAGGCCATATCGGGCGCACCGATCATCAGCGGCACGAACCAGTTTCCAAAACCGCCAATCAGGCCAGGCATAACGACAAAGAACACCATGATCAGACCATGCGCCGTGATCACCGTATTCCATTCATGCCCACCCGACATAATCTGAACGCCAGGCTCCTGAAGCTCCATCCGCATATAGATGGAAGCCGCGCCCCCAATCAGGCCGGTAATGATCGAGAAGATGAGATACATCGTCCCGATATCTTTATGGTTGGTTGAAAACAACCAGCGGGCAATACCCGTCGGGGTTCCGTGATCATCATGCGCTGCTGCGGCATATCCCATCGAAATTCTCCGTCTTCCCTTTTTGGCACCGGGCGATACCGGCACCCTAATTTACATGGTCCAGGCGTCGAATGCGCCCAGCACTGTGTTATTCGACCGCTTGGGCCGGTGAGGCGGCAACAGCCCGAGATACCGATGGCGCTTGCGCTTCTTCGACCGGATCATATTTTTCCTGCGCCTGTTCGACCCAGGCCGCAAATTCCGCCTTTGGCAGAACCTGAACCTGGATGGGCATAAAGGCATGCGCATCACCGCACAATTCAGAGCAGAAACCGTAGTAAACGCCGGGCTTCTCAATCAGGGTCCACGCTTCATTCAGGCGGCCTGGAACCGTATCCATGCGCACGCCAAAATCACTGACAGACCAGTTGTGAATCACATCGGCAGAGGTCATCTGAAGACGAATCTTTGTGTCGGCAGGCAGCACGAACATCTCGTCCGTGGCCATCAGGCGATAGACGCCCTGTTCTTTTGCTTCTTCTTCCGTTGTCGCGGCGATGCGGGCTTCGATAAAGAAGTTGCCGTGATCCGGGTATTGATATTCCCAATACCACTGATGGCCGACAATCTTAACTGTCATTTCCGAATCCTCGACCGCATCCGTTGCATAAAGCAACTTCAGGGAGGGGAAAGCCATGACCACCAAAATCAAAACCGGAATACCCGTCCACAGGACTTCCAACATGGAATGATGTGTCGTCTTGGACGGAACGGGATTGGCGCTTTCGCGGAATCGCCAGCAGACATAAATCAACAGGATCAGAACAAAGATCGTGATGACCGTAATGATGGGCATCAACCAATAGTTATGAAAATCAGCCATCTGACGCGCCAGTGGCGTAACCGGATCCGGTAATCCCAATTGCCAAGGTTCTGCTTTGGCAGCCAAGGCTTGACCGGCACTGGCAATGGACCCAACGCCCGCTGCAGCCAAACCGGAAAGAATCGTAAAGAGCTTCCGCACCCTTAATCTCCCGTTTCCCCCGCGATATTCAATCGAACCAATCGTTCAACCAATCGCGCGTTACACCATGATCGTAAGAAACCCTGAACGGGGACGGACCTGCGAGCCTTGCACGTCGTGTCACCAGATTTCTTGACCCATCTCCATACTATCGTGCTCTGCGTCTCGTTCAAGGCACACAGACTGTGGGACACCACATCTGTACCCAAAAACATGACCTTGCGGGTTAAACACCAGCCCGACCATGAAATCAACGAATTTCGCCTAATTTCAGGGCGTCCAGCCCATGTCCATAGCCCAAGCTTGCGCCATCCTTGGGCAGATTTAAAGGTACAGAACCCATCAGCGACAGATTGTAGCACCTGACGATCCTGAGGAAATGCCGACCCTCAATCGTCTAAACGGCTATGTTTTCGGGCCTGGCGCAAACCGACCCAAACACCGATTGCAATCACCGGGACTGCAATTCCCTGCACCAGGGGCGGATAAACTGGCAGCCCGAACTCTGACAGCGCCTTTGCCGCATACCCGACCAGGCCCACCGCATAATATGTTATCGCGGCGACAGACAGGCCTTCCACGGTCTGCTGCAGGCGCAACTGCATCTTGGCGCGCCGATCCATGGAGCTCAGCAATCCCTGATTCTGACGCTCCAGTTTAAAATCCACACGGGTGCGCAATAAATTTGCCGCACGGGTGGCGCGCCGGGACATGCTGGCCATCCGATCTTCGACCGATTCGCACGTTCGCATAGCAGGGGCCAATCGCCGGTCCAAAAATTCCTGGATGGTTTGATATCCTTCAACCCGTTCTTCACGCAATTCTGTCAGGCGCGATCGGATCAACGCAAAATACGCTCTGGACGCCGAAAAGCGATAGCTGTGTCGGGAATTCAAGCGTTCAATTTCGGCCGAAAGCTGCATCAATTGGATCAACAGTTCTGATTCACGATGCGTGGCCCCGGTCTGATTGCTCTGACCAGCCACATTTCCTTCCGGTCCGGATTCAACCAAGGAGGCGGTTTCCGCTGTCAGTTTTGCCAGGCCGCTGTCAATGCGTGTCAATTCCGGTCCGACTTCTCGGGCAGCAGGCAGGCCCAACAACGCGAAATTCCGGTAGGCTGCGATTTCCAGCAACCGCTGAACAACACGTCCAGCCTTCGCCGGGGGAAGGTCATACGGTTTCAGGAGGATTCGATTGTGACCATCACCATGAATGCGCAAATCCGTCCAAACCTGCGCTGAATTTCCCGAAAGTATGCTGTTGACCAGGCTTTCCGGCACGAACAGATCAGATAACAACTGAGGATCTGGATCGGGCCCTTCAACAGGAAGGATCGCAACATGAATGGCCAACAAAATCTCACCAGGCATGGATTCCAGCCATTCACGGGGTAAAAAATCAGAGGCCGGTTTTTCAAACGGCACATCGAAAGGCCCATGACGCAGAACAGTATAGGACGCAAATTCCGTATGCCGTTCAAACCGCAATCGGAAAGGTCCAAAATCGGCCGAAAAATGGTTCATGTCGCGATGGGGCGGATTCACGCCATAGCGTTCACACAAGGCTTTCAGGTGATCGAAAACGCCCGATCCAGCGCCCTCCCCCAGGACTGTCGCATACATGCTGGTCTGGACCGGTGGTGTCAGCATCTCAAAAGGACGGGCATGCAATTCGTTCGTCAGGGCATAGCGCAGCGGGTGTTCCTTTGGAAACGCGAATTTCCGCACACCATCATTCACCAGCCCTTGCTGTTCGGATAAATCCGCTTCGGCCCCTTCAGCGGGGGCCGGATGCATGTCGATTGGCGCTGGGGGCTTGCCCATGGTGGATCTGCTCCTATTTCAATTTAACAACACAAAACAACCCAAGGCGCGCCGGGTTCATCAAAATACCGGGAACTCTTGCATAACCGGTTGCGGCAGGTAACGCTATGATGGTGGCAACCATCCTTTGAATTTTATGCTCACCTGTAACATATATGCGCCAGCATCGTGTTTAGATCAGTGTCTGACCTGATTTACAGCCGTCCACGCCCGACCCATTTCGGCCAGTCAGTCTGCGGCCAAACAGTTTAAAAGGGAATGACCATGTCTGATATCGCCATCACCGACGACCTGTTTTACGGTCGCACCGAATTGGACCAGGGGCGCGTGGAACGTCTTGTCGCCGACAGTCTTAAAGGCGCAGAAGATGGGGAGTTATATCTGGAATATGGTCAAAGCGAGAGCCTGGTCCTAGACGACGGGCGCATTCGCAGCGCCAGTTTCGACACCTCCCAAGGCTTTGGCCTGCGCTCTGTCGTGGGGGAAGTATCAGGCTATGCCCATTCCGGGGAGTTAAGCGAAGCGGCGATCAAGCGCGCGGCCACGGCGGTTCAGGCCGTGCATGGTGGCCATGGCGGCGTCCTGGCCGATGCCCCGCCCCGCACGAATATGGCGCTGTATTCCGACGTAAACCCGCTGGAAACGCTGACATTCGATGCAAAGGTCGGGCTTTTGAATGAAATCGACGCCTATGCCCGGGCCAAGGATCCCCGCGTCAAGCAGGTCACGGCCTCGCTGTCGGCAGAATGGTCCGCCATCCAGATCGTCCGCCCGGATGGGGAGCGCGCATCCGACATCCGCCCCTTGGTGCGTGTCAATGTCAGCGTCGTCGTCGAACAGGATGGGCGCATGGAAACCGGCAGCCATGGATGTGGCGCGCGCATGGATTTCGCGACATTTGTATCCCCCGACAAATGGCAGGCACAAGTGGATGAGGCCCTGCGCCAGGCGCTGGTCAATCTGGAGGCTATTCCCGCCCCGGCTGGAGAAATGACGGTTGTGCTAGGACCAGGCTGGCCCGGCATTCTGTTGCATGAGGCGATCGGGCACGGCCTGGAAGGGGATTTCAATCGCAAGAAAACATCCGCCTTTGCAGGATTGTTGGGTCAGCGCGTTGCGGCCCCGGGCGTGACGGTCGTCGACAATGGCACCCTGAAAGACCGCCGCGGGTCCCTGACCGTCGATGATGAAGGAACCCCAACCAGCGAAACAATGCTGATCGAAGACGGTATTCTGAAAGGCTATATGCAGGACCGCATGAATGCGCGCCTGATGGGGGTTAAATCGACCGGGAACGGTCGTCGTCAATCCTATGCCCATTGCCCGATGGTGCGGATGACCAACACCTATATGCTGGCGGGCGACAAAGAGCCTGGGGAAATCCTCGCCTCCGTTAAGAACGGCATCTATGCCACCAATTTTGGTGGTGGTCAGGTTGATATCACCAATGGCAAATTCGTTTTCTCCTGCACCGAAGCCTATAAAATCGAAGATGGGAAGATCGGTGCCCCGGTGAAAGGTGCGACGCTTATCGGGAACGGCGCAGATGCGCTGACCAAGGTCTCCATGATTGGGAATGATCTGAAACTGGATGATGGTGTCGGCACCTGTGGCAAGGAAGGTCAGGGCGTTCCGGTTGGCGTTGGACAGCCAACCCTGCGTTTGGACGGCTTGACAGTTGGTGGGACCGTATGATTCTGGACCAGGGCTGAAATTTAGCGGTAGAATGCGCCCGTAAACAGTAACCTGCGAATGGGTTAATCTGAGTGCCGGATGAAGGTTCTTTTATATGGGTGCATGGAAACGCGTAATGCTGGCGGCCCTTATTATGGGCGGCATGGCTGCCTGTGATGACGCGGACGACAGATCTGCGCAAGAGACGATAAACCAGTCCGACCCAAGTGGCATCAGCACGGCCTGCCTGAAGGAATTGCCAGAGCCCAGCGTGGAGTCTCAAACCTCTGCCCGGTTGAACCTGACACTCAGCGATTTCGTCTATTCCTTCGAGGAAGGGCGGCATCGCTTTACCCATGACCGCCGCTTTAAGGAATCCGCGGGAATAGGCCTGTTCATCTATCGGGGTAAGGTCTGTGTCGAAGACGGCACATCCTGCGCCGATGCCTGTGTGCGCTATCGCATTGAACCAGGGGGCAGCCTGACCCAGCGCGACCATCATTTCGCAACGCCTTTAGACCCGGATCGCATAACCCTGCAATACTGGGCCCGCGACGATGCCGGACATGTCATGACGCTGCAGCAGGAAATCCAGACCAAGGGCAGGGCTGCAACCGCAATCCCGAACTAGGCAGCTTTCTTATATCGCTTATAGATGACGGGAATGACCGACAGTACGGCCAATCCCACCAAGGCGATAATGATTTCCGGTGTCAGGACACTGCCCAGCGTAAAGGCCTGCCCAGACTCAAAGATACTGCCCAATCCGGTCCCGACCTGAGCATAGACAAAGGTCCCTGGAATAATGCCCAGAAAGGTTGCCGCAATGTAAACCCGCACAGGCACAGCGGCAAAGGCGGGTGCAATATTGACCAGGAAGAACGGGAATATCGGTACCAG